>Ga0114905_1000017_pt1 | contig 243967 bp, 229 predicted proteins | sample MalvireepMed_b05_FD_83499 | JGI IMG/M metagenome (GOLD analysis project Ga0114905, IMG submission 83499) | Marine viral communities from the Global Malaspina Expedition - Malaspina viral metaG DeepMed_b05 | ecosystem: Environmental > Aquatic > Marine > Oceanic | place: Mediterranean Sea...
ATACAGGGTGCCAAGGGGGAGTCGCAGACCTAGCCGGCCGCGTTTAATCCTGTCATCCCGACCAACTTGATTATTTAGAATACAGGGTGCCAAGGGGGAGTCGCAGACCTAGCCGGCCGCGTTAAACCCTGTCATCCCGACCAACTTGATTATTTAGAATACAGGGTGCCAAGGGGGAGTCGCAGACCTAGCCGGCCGCGTTAAATCCTGTCATCCCGACCAACTTGATTATTTAGAATACAGGGTGCCAAGGGGGAGTCGCAGACCTAGCCGGCCGAACTAGGGTCCCCCGTAAATCCTGTCATCCCGACCAATTTTAAATCCTGTCACTCTGATGAAACTCCATCTCTTCGATAGTCTGATGATTCTTAATAGCGCACTTTAAAACCGGGCTTTTGCCCGGTTTTTTGTTTCATGGCTGATCAGTCGACAGTAACAGACCCCTTGCGCTAGTAAATTGTCCCAATTTAACACCAGAGTGGTGTGGGGATGAGATGCTATCGTTGCTGTCAGTAAGCGGTGGCTGCGCTCACCGCTGGATAAAGTTGTATCAGAGAAGCAATGAGAATTATGCAGACGACGAAGCCAGTTTCTGAAAATCATCCATCAGTATCGTACGATAATAATGCTTCAAACCAGCGTCTGGTCGAATCACTCAGAATACTGAGTAAGCCATACCGGGCTACTCCCTGGTTGTTTAATGCACATACCCAGTTAATCTTTTATAGCCTGCGCAAGTATGGCTTTCAGCAGCGCAACGAAAGCGCATCGCTCTACGATTACCATGAACAGCTGACAATGCAGGACGGTGGTCTGACAGCTTTATATTGGAGTGGCTACGATTTACCTGAAACAACACCAACGATCGTATTAATTCACACCATCAGTGGTAGTCCGGATAGCATGGCAGAGCTCGTGCGCGATCTCGGGTTAAAAACGGGGTGGCGAATCGTGCTGTGTTTGCGGCGTGGGCATGGTCAGCTGCCATTGTTAACGCCACGGTTTAACATGGTGGGCTGTACTGAAGATTTTCGTGGGCAGCTTGCTCATATAAGAGAGCGCTTTCCTGATTCTCCACTTTACGCTGTGGGCACATCAGCTGGTTCCGGTTTGTTAGTGCGATACCTGGGAGAAGAGGGGGGCGATGCTCCCTTCAAAGCGGCCTTTGCTTATTGCCCCGGATACGACACAGGCACCTGCTTCGACAATGTGCATCCGCGATATAGCCGTATCATGGCAAAGAAGATGGTTCGCCAGTTTGTCTGCCCTAATGAGAGTGTGCTGTCTTCTCTGCGGACAGCAGACAGCCTGCTGACGGCTACTGATCTCGGCGATCTCTATCAAAAACTGTACGAGTTAGCGGGGTACGATGACTATCCGTCGTATGACCAGAATACGAATCCCATGAACGTCTTCGAGGATATTCGGATCCCCTTGATGGTGCTCAACGCAGAGGACGATCCAATCTGCCACATCAACAACCTGGAGCCCTGGCGAGACAGGATGAAAACGATGGACAACGTTATTCTGGTGACAACGAGAAAGGGGAGTCATTGTGCGCATTATGAAGGTTGGTCCGCGCGTTCATGGTCGGCTCGCCTGATGAGTGACTATTTCAAGTCTGTGTAGAGACCATTGCAGCTCTTAGTGATTAATATCGATTGCTATTTGCATTTTTTCTTCGGGTTATTATTTCTTGAGGTTACAACTTTTTACAGAAAGGGTGTGGCCTGAAGAGATACATATTGGCTTAATATGGCGCATGAAAAATCACTATAAAAAAATCATGCATCGCTCGATCTTATCCAGTCTCTTCGTGGGCCTGTTGCCATTTTCCGCGAGTGCTGTCGCCGATGAGCAGCCAACAGACCGAGAAATTCTCCAGATTCAGACCATCGCCAGTTGCATCGATGATGTCTACTACCAGGGGGGATATGAAGACGGAGACACCGCCCGTATCGATTTAATCGACACCATGTTGGTGCTGTTTGATTTGCCCGCCTACGACGAAGAATATCTCTATCTGGATGTGCCTTACGACGGTAAGCTCTCTTCTGAGCTCTATTACCAATGTATCAGTGGCCAACGGGATATGTTGGACGAAGCTGCGGACAGTCTTGGAATTGCGGCTCACTAGTCAAACTTAATACGTTCGGGATACAAATGCGTGTCCCGTTGTTTCCTTCATTTTTCTTTTTTTGCTTTTATTATTCAACAATATCCTACCGTTTATCCTCTGATATATAACGCTTATCTGAAGCTCTTTTTACACCTTGAAAATAGATAGATTAACCAGTGCTGTGACTACCTTTGTGACTATTGTGCTTTTTATTAATTACATCGCGGTGTTGAAAAATTACGTGATAAAAAATTATATTTTAATTGAGTTACTAATAATTACATTGTCGATCTAACTTGTTGATTTTTATGATTTAAAAAAATGTGTAAATAAGGAAACCAAGAGTAACAATTGTTTAGTAGCTGTAATTTTAAGTGCTCTGATAGAGTTTGTTGTAACTCCTTGATCTAAAAATATTAATAGCGGAGACAACAAAATGCCTTTCTCTATTCGCCCGTTTACGGGTGTTGCTGCGTTTGCGGCTTTAATGACAATAACAAGTGCAAATGCCAATATGGGCACCATCGGAAATACCTATGGTTTATTTCCGCAGGACGTCGCAACAACGCAAGCGCTTTCCATGTTCAACCAGGAAGTGTCGGCAACTTACTACAACCCATCGCGTTTGGTAAAAGATCAACGTGGAGAGTTGTCGACCGGGCTTCTTCAGGCCGAAGCAAAGCTTGAAGCTTCTGGCCCAGACCGCTCGGGTGATCTGCTATCCCGAACGCCTACGGCATCAGTGCTGTTGGGGCTCAAAACGGATCTCTCTAAATTAACGACCTTTGACCACCCGATGTTTCTGGGGGTTGTTATTGGCGTAGAGAACTATGGTTTTTCTTTGTTGGAGTTTCAGTCCGAAACCAGCGAAGGGGGGCAGTTTCTTGAATACGACCGTCAGCCTCTGTTCGTCAGTGTTGGCGGCGGTACGGAACTGTTTCGGGGATTCAGTGGTGGTCTCTCAGCTCGCGCAACGTTAAACAACAACGCCACACTGACAACCACGACAGACCTTGCCGGTAATACACAGTACGAATCTTTGAATGTTCAGGCTGAGCCAGCCTTATCATTTACGCTATCGAATACGCTCGATCTGGGTGAAATGTTCTGTCCGTATTACGACTGTGCCGTCACCGGGCTTGAGTTTGCTGTGGCATACCAGCAGCGTTCTTACTCTCGCACCAAAGTAGAAGCAACGACGGTCATTCCGGGTCTTATTCCGGCCTCTGATCCACTAAATTTTACGATACAAACGTACGATTCATTTCAGCCAACTACCATTACGGCAGGTACACAGTTCGATCGCGGGTCAATTCGCATTGGCGCGACGCTCGAATATCAGGAGTGGTCGACACTTGAAGATCAGTTTTCGAGCGACACCATTAAAGATCAGGCCGGTGCTGAATTTGAAGACATTATGATTCCGCGCCTTGGAGCAGAGTATCGCTTTGGCGAATCTTTCTCACTATTAGGCGGTTTTTCTTATCGCCCAACTGCGCTGAAAAGCACTCAGACTGTCGACGTAAACCTTTTTGATACCGACCGCTATATCGTCGGTGTGGGGTTATCAGCAAAGGTCGGAAAGCAGTTGTTTCTCGCACATCCATTGCAGATCGATCTCGGTTATCAGCGTCAGGAGCTGGTCGACCGTGATTTTACCATTGTGAATTCCCGCCCCGGCACAGCCAATAATATTGAAGTGACTACTGGCGGTAGCGTGGATGTATTCAGTGGTTCTATCAGTCTGAAGTTCTGAGGAGGTCGACATGAAAAAGTCATTAATTATTGCATGTACTTCGTTGGTACTGGTCGCCTGCGGTGATAAAGAAACTCAGACTCTTCTGGGTGGCACCATGGTCGAAGGTCCGAACGGTACTTTTCTCGCGCCATTTTTAAGTGCCAGTGTCGAGTACTCGTATCCTGCTGATGGTCAGATTAACGTGCCACCAGTGACTGACCTTGTGCTTCGGTTTACTGTTCCAGTGGATGACCCATTACTCGTTGAAAAGTTGGTTCTCGTGGACGGTAGCGGAAACAACGTGGCCATTGAATCTGTACGAACGGTGGATGGTGGACGCGGCCTTGTAGCGACACCAGCAGAAGAGCTTTCTCCGGGCACTGACTACAGCCTGACATTCGATGGTGTACTGGGTTCGGGCGCTAACGCAATTGCATCCCCTAATGCTACTGGCCCAGAGGGTATTCAGTTTTCCACACGCCCCGAGGCGACGGGTCCCTTGTCTCTGACATCGGTTGACGATGACTTCGGCGTACTTGAATTGCTACCAGACGGCAACAATTTTGAGGTGATGGATTTCTCGACCTTTCGGTTTTTGTTTACTCAGCCCGTTGACCCGGAATCCGTCGAGTATGGCGTTAATGTCCGGATCCTGGACGCGAACAATAATCTTGTACCGGCTGACGTTATTGTTAAGCACCAGTCAATGACGATCGACCCGTGTACTGTGTCGCTCGCATCCGAGTGCGGTACAGAAGGGGATCGATTAAACCCAGGTGAATCGTATCGTCTTGAACTGGTTGATGTGCGTCCGTTGAACGACGATGGCACCACGGGTATTAATTACTCGCTGGATTTTGTACCTCGTGATACTGGGCCGAGCTCAATCCTGATTCAGGATATTGTTGACTCAGAAAACTCAGAAATATCACCGTTGAATGAAGCCTTAGTCAATGGGGTTGTACTTAATTCCGTATTGCAGGGTGTGACTGATTTATCTCAGCAAACGGGCACTCTTAATGCTGAATTGGCGTACGCGGTTAACTTTCCGGGTAATCAGCCAGTACCTCTGCGCATTGCACGTGGCAGCACTTTGCTGAGTTCATCTCTCGACGTGAAAATTAATGGTAACGTCCCGCTTCTTGATGCGGCAACCGGTCTTCCACAGGAGACGGGGTCTGTTATCGTGACCTTTATCTCTGATGCGAGTGGTTACCTTTACCCGAACCCGTATACCGACAACCCTGAAGCCCAGCGTCATATTCGCCTGTTTATGGATGTGAGCATGAACACCGCAGCATCACAGCCCAACGCGTCGCTCTCACAGGATTTAATGCGAGTAGAGTTGGTGGGTCTTGCACAGGTGCGTAATGGTTTACTGGAAATTAACTCTATCGGTATTGTTGAACCCAATATTCTTGGTCAGGACGTCGGTAATGCCACCATCGCGTTTAAGCTGCTTGCCGAAACTAACGATCAGATCGAGCGTTTATTTGATCAGGAGCAGAATCAGGCTCCGAATATCCCACCGCGCCTTGTCAGTTGGGTTCCGGGGTTCGAAAACGCTATTCCTGCAACTCGTCAGTCGATGCAGCGACCGGGTGATCCCATTATTCTGAATTTTGATCAGCCGTTACGTCGTCAATCGGGGGAGCTGGTCATTGTCGAGGAAAACGGAGTTCGTATACCAACAGAGAGTATTGAGAGTCGCATCGACGGTACGGTGCTGACTGTTCAGATTCGTGGTGGTTTGAAACCCGCTGCTGAATATGTCGTAACAACCACCAGTCGTTTACAAAACCTGGAAGGGTCGCCTGCATTAGCCGACATACTGACATTCACTATGCCTGCAACGCAGCAGACCGATCAGGAAGTAAAAGTGTCACCGCTTGCGCTGACGACGTATCCCGGCTTCCCGTGTGTATCAACAGCCACTCTGAGTGATATTTTTCCGCTGCCACCCGAGCAGCCAAATCACGGCCAGTGCGTCGTCTCTGAGAATACGCCTGCTGAAGTAGAAAATCAGACATTGCCATTAACTACGATGCCAGCTGATCGGCCGATCGCGGTTATTTTCTCGCAGGTGATGGATATTGATTCAATCAATCTGAATACCTCGTTTAAAGTTGAGCGTGTTAGCGAAGACGGAGAAATTACCCCGGTGTCGGGTCGTCTTGAAAAGGCTCGTCAACGTATTCGTTTCTTCCCGGAAAATGCCTGGGAAGAAGGGCAGGTCTATCGTTACACAATGGCGTCAGCACATGCTGATTCGGTAAGCGATACCGTATGTGATGAGCTGGATATTATCTGCTCAGATGCCGGTCTTCCACTGCAGACGGATCTTCTTGTCGACTCTGAAGATTTCGGCGGCCCGGATATGGTGATTTACTTCCGTGGCAGCGCTCCTCAAGAATCTGTTTTTACGCCGCTGCGTAATTACCCTGTGCGAGATGCTAACGCCAATTACGTTGTCGATTGCGGGGAGCCATGCCTGGAACCATCAACCAGTCCGATAACGGCGTCAGGGGATGTCTTGCCGTCAGAGAATGCCGCAATCCTTACGGTAGTTAACGGAGAAGCAACGCTTCTCAACGAGACACTCTCACTGCCAGCACGTAATGGGTGTGATCCGCTCGGTGACGATTGCCCCGACAATAAGGCCGTATTCCAGACATTAGCCCTGAATACAGAGGTGATAGGGCCAACGGTCGATCCAGAAACCGGTCAGCAAGCCGTGAAAGTACACCTGTATCCCATGCTTCTGGCGACCACACCTACCAGTGTTTTTCTCCCAGTACTGGGCGAGCAGACCACCGGCACACAAATCCTCCGTATGCGCTACACCACACCGACCGAAGACAACCCAATGGGGTTGGTGCCCGGTATGATTGTTACTGGCGATAACGGTCAGCCAATCTTCAAAACAGAGGTTACTCTGGCGCTGGATTCTCCTAACCTGGCGTTACCTGACGGTGGTGAAATACTGAGTCATAACCTCTACAACTATCCGCTGCCATTGACGCTGGTGGGCGATATTACTTTCTTTGATGACGGCCGCATGCAAATTGAACAGCGGAATCAGAACGTGCCACCCATCAACGTATTGGTGAATCTTGATATCGAGTCGACCCTTGGGCCAGTGGGTTCAACCGTGGATGATCTGGTCAACGCGATCACTATCTTTACTGGTGACCTCACCGAGTCTCTTGATCCGGTCACCTGTGGCGCAACTGATGTTCCTCTGCTGGGCATTCTTGCAGACGTTCTCTGCACAGAGAATGAGTCAGACGAAGTTGCTTCTCTCCTTATCCCTCTGGAAATACAGGAAGAAGATCTTTATCTGAACTTTATCTCACTGCCAATAAAAGAAGCACCGGAGGTCAGGCGGTAACGTCTGCGTTGCTCAATCCTTTTGTTCGGGGGCCGCGGGTTTGTTATAGCGAGCCTCAAGCCCCCGAAATACATCCCGCCAGGTCAGAATACCTGCAATCTTATCTTCATCGTTGAGTATCGGCAGACAGGTGACGCCGTGTTGGTATATCAGCGATACAGCCTCACGGATATTACTGCCTGCTTTGATGGTAACCGGGTTCCGACTCATAATCTGATGAGCCTTCTTGTTAATCGTTGCAGTATCGTGCGTGGTTTCTGCCGGTGTGCCAATGTATGGGCTCACCGCTTTAAAAAAGTCGCGATCGGTAATAACCCCACGTAACCGGCCATTCTCAGCCACCAGAACGTGATGGAAGCGCGTATTAATGAATATTTCCTGGAGCTTTGTCAGCTTGTCATCCAAATGTACGGTCACGACTCGGGTGGTCATCAAAGAATCCACAATCATCAGAACCTCCTGCTTCTTATACCTCTATCTGATGAGTTTAGCACCTCTCAATGAAGTGAACTGGTTCTTCTGATGCTTTCGTTTGGCGCGCAGAGTCGCGGCATCAGGTGGAAAGCTTGTGTAGGATGTTTCACAAATCTGAAGCACTGAGGCGTTAACCTCAGTGACTTTTATGCTGTGATTGTCTGGAGACAGAAGATGAAGAAGCTCGCGCTGCTGGCCCTCGCCGTACATTTACCCGTCTATGGTATGTCCTGGTTCCCCGAGGAACCCGAAGAGCCAGTTATCGACGTGCCCGACGGTGCAGTCTCTTTTATCGCCATTGGTGATACAGGCACCGGCGAAGAAAAGCAGTACAAGGTTGCTGCCGCAATGAAAGAAGTCTGCGACGAACTCGGTTGTGATTTTGCCCTGGGGTTGGGCGATAATATTTATGAAACTGGCGTTGATTCGGTCGACGATGTTCAGTTTATCGATAAATTTGAAAAGCCCTATGCAGACGTTGATTTTCCGTTCTATATGACGCTTGGTAATCACGACAATGGTTGGCTGAGTGGTGATGGCCTGGATAACGACAAGGGCGAGTTTCAGGTGGATTATCACTATGCGGAAGACCGCATGAGTGAAAAGTGGAATATGCCAGCACGGTACTATTCGTTTACTGCACCGCTTGAATCAGAAGCGCCACTGGTGACTTTCTTCTCACTCGATTCTAATCCGCTGGCGGCTGTGTCTGATCCTGACCCTGAGTATCGCCAGTTTAAATATTATCGCGTGCAGGAAGAGTGGATTGAAGCTGAGAAAGAGTCAGCCACAATCCCTTGGAAAATTGCTTTCTCTCATCACCCATATATTTCAAACGGCCGCCACGGAAATGCGGGTTGGTATGACGGTGTTCCTGCATTCGGTTACGCATTTTACGATTTCGTTGGCGACAATCTATGCGGTGATTTTGATCTGATGATCTCGGGGCATGATCATGATCTGCAGATACTTCCGCCGGTAGAACGCTGTGAGGGTATGACTCAGATCGTATCGGGGGCAGGTGCTAAACAACGCCCACTTGATGACGTGAATCGTAACCCGGCCGAATTTCAGCAGGGCGATGTATTAGGTTTTATGCATCTGCACATTGAAGGCAATCAACTGACGGTGCGTGTATATACCGTTGATGAAGTATCGGGAGAACATGCTCTGGCGCATAGCTATCAGATGACGCGCGACTGAAGAGTCTGATTAAAGCGATACCCGGTGTGTTTCAATAAAAAAGCCACTGACGTTCTGTCAGTGGCTTTTTTAATCTTCACTCAGCCTACGCACTCATCAGCGCCCCAGTAGTTGATTCAGGCAGTTCGCGTAAGGCTCATTACCTCGATATTTTTCACCGACTTCGCGCACGGCTTTACTAAGCAACAAGTCGGCATCTACCGGGCCAATTGCCTCGCAGCAACCGATGTAAGTGAAGTTAATCAGCTTACGTGCATCCATGATTTCGAGTGGGGTATGAACGGCAGAAACCGAAATGTCTGGCTGTTCAAACATAGCCACAGCCGCAGGCTGGAGTTTTTTCTTCTGAGCGGCGCTGAGCACATACGATTTAATCGTGCGAATCTGATCCGAGCGCAGGCGGCTGAACAACATATTAACCACTTCAGCGACCAAACTGTTTTGCGGTGCAGTCTCTGAGGTCTTTTGAGACTGCGAAAGCCGGGAGGCTGCCTGCTGAGGCCGACTGAATTCTTCTTTGGTGAGCGGCTCAGACGGAGTAAACGAAGGCGCAGCTTCACCTTCTGAATTCATCCAGTTGATTGGGTCAGGCTTAAGATCAGATTCGTCTGCGGCCATCACCATACGGACCAAGCGGCTGAGAATTTCGAGACGGTTCTGCTGAATCCCAGGTACGTCACGGCACGCACCAAGAAACTGATTCAGTTCGTAGCGTGAGCGTTCAGAAAACTCGCCCTGCCAAAGAATCATTACCTGACGCAGTTCTTCGCCAGTAATATAGTCTGACAGAATCGTATATACGATGCGGCGTTTAATATCAGGGCTCATGCTTATGGCTCCTGACGGAAGGTAATGTTTTGCTGAAACTCTGGGTAACCGATCTCATTGTGTTCGGTGCAATCCAGACCCATCTGCTCGTGCTCTTTCGAAGAACGCAGGCCGATCATAAATCGAATCAGAGTAAAGACCAGCAGCGACAGAGGGAAGGCCCACAAAAAGGCGGCGATAACACCAATGGCTTGAGTCGCAACACGCTGGGTATCGAACATGTCACCCGCAAAGAACAGACCGGCTGCAATCGTGCCCCAGGCACCCGCGAAACCATGTACCGGAATGGCCGATACAACATCATCGAGTTTCCAACGCAGCATCAGATCCTGGCCCAATGTCGCAATCACACCACTGACCGCGCCGGTGATAATCGCAAATGGCGGCTCCATCGTGGCACAGCCGGCGGTGATGCCTACAAGGCCTGCGAGGCTACCGTTAACGGTAGTGGTTAAAAGAATCGGGCGTTGTAACAGGGCCGACAGTAAAATTGCACCGCCCGCACCGGCCGCCGCCGAAAGGTGAGTGTTAAGAATGATGCCACCAATATTCTCTGAAGCTGACAACGCGCTGCCACCATTAAAGCCAAACCAGCCGAACCAAAGAATAAAGCCACCCAAAGCTACGAGAGATAAATTGTGGCCAGGAATGTTTCGCGTGTTGCCTGAATTATCAAAGCGACCAGTACGTGCGCCTACGGCGATGACCCCAGCAAGTGCACACCATGCGCCCAAAGAGTGCACAACGGTAGAGCCAGCAAAATCAATAAAGCCCAGTTCGGCAAGCCAGCCCTGACCGCCGTAACTTCCGCCCCAGACCCAGCTTCCGAACACAGGATAAATAAAGGTGACGATGGCCGCCGCAGATAATAAATAGGCGGTATAGCGAGTGCGTTCGGCCATGGCACCACTGCAGATAGTGACAGCGGTCGCAGCGAACATGGTCTGGAATAACAAGAAAGTAAAGTCCCAGTTACTGCCTTCAGATAAGCCGAATGCCGTGGTGCCAAAGAAGCCCGTTGGGTTGTTGCCAAACATAATACCGAAGCCAATGGCCCAGAATAATAGACTACCGATACAGACATCGATGTAGTTTTTCATCATCACGTTAATGGCATTTTTTGCGCGAGACATGCCACTTTCAAGCAAGGCAAAACCGGCCTGCATAAAAAAGACAAGTGTGGCAGAAAACAGAATCCAGACGATATCCATGCTGGTTATTCCGGTATCGGCGTGAGCGATTCCGGGGATCAGAGTAAGCGACAGGAGTATCGCTGGGAGAATGTACATATAGCTAAGCCTATGTTTCTTATAAAGTTTCTCCTGCTTGATTGGCAAGTGTCATGCCATCTATTTATAACTTTGTAATTAAGGGCGGGTTATCTGTCGCGATGCAGCTGCGGCGGGCCTTGAACAGCTTGTGAAAAATATACCGGAATGAATAAAAACAACTGGGCTAACCATGATGGTGCGAGTGTGGTCGGTTTTGGGGCGCACTGTCGCACCAAGGAAAAGCGTGATGACTGGGTTTAGGGCAAGGAAAGTTACTCCCCCCGTAAAGCCTCAATAGGGCTCAGCCGTGATGATTTATAGGCGGGCCAAATGCCGGAAATAAGGCCAGTGATCGTCGCTACTGCAATGGCCAGTCCCAGTGTTGAAAACTGAATCTGAACCGGAAATGCAGGTGCTAAAACGCTCAGAAGGGCAACTACAACGGCAGTAATAACGATGCCGATAAAGGCGCCGAATAATGAAAGCATGACTGCTTCGCCTAAAAAAAGGCTGAGTAGCTGACGGCGTGGGCAACCAATCGCACGCAGCAAACCGATCTCGGCTGTGCGTTCCGTCAGGTTGGTGGTCATAATGGTAAAAATACCAACGCCACCAACCAACAAAGAAATACCACCCAGTGCGGCAACGCCCATGGTCAGGATACTGAGAATGCGATTCATGCTGCTGAGCATTTCGTCCTGGCTGGTGAGGGTGAAATCTTCCTGGCCGTGGCGTTTCATCATCACGCTTTTAATGCGCTCCTGCATTTGCGCAGAGGTCGTGCCTTCTGAGAACACCACATCGACTTCCATTAAACCTTCGCGGTTAAACAGGGTAAGGGCGCGGTCGGCAGGAATATACGCCATATCGTCGAGATCAAACCCAAGAGTTGAGCCTTTCGGTTGCATTACACCAATCACACGATAGCGTTGGCCGCCAATCCGGATAAATTTTCCGAGAGGGTTTTCACTGCGGAATAACTCCCGATATAACGTATCGCCAATGACCGCGACCGCAGGGCTATTACCGTCGGCGTTCGGTAAAAACTTCCCCATTGCCAGTGGGAAGTCCCAGGCCTGATTAAAGTCAGAGGTTGTACCGAGAATTTCAGTGCTGCGAACACGTTCACCGTAGCGCACTGGCCCTGAGCCCTGAACATTCGATACGACCCATTCGCTACCGGTAATTCTTGATAAGGCTTCGGCATCGTCGAGCGTTAATAACCGGACTGAGCTTATTAATCCTCCGGCCAGTCCTGCGGTCTCACTGTGACCTGGGGTAATTGCAATAATGCGTGTGCCAAATTGCGAAAAACTGTCGAGCACGTACTGGCGTACACCGTGGCCAAGTGTCGTCAGAAGGGTCACTGCGGCAATACCAATTGCAATGCCCAGTGCGGTTAAGACGCTCTTACCCGGTTGGCTGGTAACGGGTGAGGTTGCAAGGCGTAGCCAATCGTCAGGTCTGATCATAAGGCACGCCTCCTATTTTCCGGCCTGAGCCTGAAGCGCCAATACTGGCGGTAATTTTGCGGCTTTCTGGGCCGGTATCCATGAGAACAGAACACCGGCGACCGCAGAAATACCAATCGCCGATGCACTCGCCCAGACAGGGGTGGCAAAAGGTACTTCAGGAAATTTTACTCGAAGCCCTAATAGAATCACCTCCGCGATCAGCATACCGAGCACCGCGCCGCTGGTGGCGAGTAAGGTGGCTTCGGTAATAAACAATAAGCGGACCTCTTTTGATGACGCCCCTAGTGCTTTTAATAAGCCAATTTCAGCGCGGCGCTGAGCTACGCCGATGAGTGTCATATTCATGATTAACACACCAGCGACTAACAGGCTGATAGCAGCGATACCGGCGACAGCAAAGGTCATGACTAACAGTACATTATTGAAGGCGCTGAGCAGGCTGTCGGGCGTAACAATCGTAATATCCAGTTGGCCGTCATGGCGCAGCGTCATCTGTTGCTCAACGGCGGTCGTCATCGCCGGAACCGCATCAATGTTCTCAATCTGAATCATCACGCGGAACAGACCTTCGGTGTTAAAAATCTGCATGGCATTATCAACGGGCAGCATCAGCGCGTTGCTCATATCAAAGCCGAAACCCGTCCCTGAATCGGTAAGCACGCCTGTCACCCGACAACGATAGTCCGCGACATTAATCCATTGGCCCAGCGCGCGTTTAGGGCCAAAAAGTTCATCGCGGAGCGTTGCACCCAGAATGCATTCCGCACGACTGCGGCTACCCTGGCGAGTAGTAAATGCCTGACCCTGACTGAAGGCGAGATCGCGGATGTTAAAGAAATCCTGAGTCGTCCCCAGCACTAAGCTGTCGCGGCTCAACCCTGAAATACTCAAACGGCTGGTGCCCACAACGATAGGTGCAATACGCTCGACACCGGAAATTCGCATGAGGCTTTGGGCATCGTTAAGCGTGATATCACGTGTGCCTTCGCCGGTTAATGGCGGCAGGCCGCCGGTGGTTTCTTTTCGGCCCGGCAGCATCACTAAAACATCGTTGCCCAGGCTTGCGAACTCGGCCATTACAAAGCGACGCCCGCCTTCACCAATACCGGTCAGTAACACGACCGCCAGCACACCAATGGCCATAGCAACTAACTGCATCGTGGTACGAAAACGCTGTCGCGTAACGGAGCGCAGGGCAAAGGTGAAGTGATCCTGCAGGCGGATCATAGAGCAGGCTCTTCTGAGGGGATTATGGCGAACGTATCGTCGCTGACGATGGCGCCATCCACCATACGTAAACGTCGCTTTGCGCGCTGGCCGAGTGCCATGTCGTGCGTAACCACCATTAAGGTAACGCCCTGAGCATTTAATTCTTCCAGCAGCTCAACTACGTCGGCACCTGAATGAGTATCGAGATTCCCGGTAGGTTCATCGGCGAGCAGCAGCGGTGCCTGCATAATAATGGCGCGGCCTATAGCTACACGCTGGCGCTGTCCGCCAGACAACTGCTCTGGTTTATGATCGGCGCGCTCTGTTAACCCTAAGCGTTGAATAACAGGTGCTAAGCGTTTACGGCGTTCTGCTGGAGGAATACCTGCCAGCACCATAGGCAGCTCCATATTTTCACGGGCACTCAGGCGCGGTACTAAGTGGTAAGACTGAAACACAAAACCAATGTGGTCACGGCGATAACCCGCGCGCGCTTCCTCGCTCATGGGTACGGTGTCTTCGCCCGCGAGCCAGTACTCGCCCTCATCGGGCACATCCAACAGGCCCAGCATATTCAACAGTGTCGACTTGCCCGAACCAGACGGCCCCATCACTGAAATATATTCGCCTTGCGTAATATCCAGATTGATATCATTAAGCGCATGCACTGTCTGATCACCGAGCTGAAAGCGACGATGCACTCCGCGAACTTTAATGGCCCCAGTCTTCATCGCTTCAGTCATGGACAATAGTATCCAGCACACGCACGGTGCGGCCGTCTGTCAGGTCGCTCTGGCCGGGTTCGTTAATGATCAGATCATCTTCACTCACTCCGCCGATGACTTCACTCCAGGTCCAGTTAGTCAGGCCCAATTCTACCTGCTGCTTAACGGCGTGACCGTCTTTAGCGAGCATCACATGATCTGTGTCGATTAATAGCTCGGTAGGAAGCCGCAGGGTGTTATCAGAGGTTGCTGTAATAACCTCGATATCGGCGCTGTAACCAATCAACAGATGGGTGCCGTCGGGGAGTTCGTTGAGGCGCACATCAACATCCACCGTACGGGCTTGTTTCTCTTCATCCTGAATATAAGGCGATATACGCGAGACATGGCCATCAAAGGTGCGGTTGCCAAAGGCATCCAAGGTAACGCGCACTGGCATATCCAGTGCGACCTGAGCCGCATCTACCTCATCAATCGGCGCCTGCACGTAAAAACAATCAGGGTTGATCAGATCAATGGCGGGTGGTGTGGCTACGCCCGGCGGCGACGGTGTCGCGTATTCACCAATCTCGGCGTTCACCTCAGCAATAATGCCAGCGAAGGGAGCACGTAACTGGGTTTGTGCAAAGCGCGCTTTCTGTAGGTCCAGATTGGCAGATGCTTGTGTAATCAGGGTTTCTTGCTGTTTGCACGAAAGCTCACTGATGGTTGCCGCGGTTTCTGCTCGGTCTAACTGCTCAGACGATGCCATCTGGCGCTTATGAAGATCATGAATGCGGCGTTCTTCACGCTTGTCCGATTGCGCCTGTGTACAAGTAGCCTCGTGCGAAAGCTTAGCAGTATCGAGCTGCGCCTCAGCAGTCGCCAGAGTGGCACGAATGTCTTCGTTCCAGAGCTCCATCAAAGGCGCGCCAGCCTCAACTTTATCGCCCTGAGCAACATAAAGAACACTGACCTGGCCACCAAGGGGTAACGACAAGCGCGAACGCTGGCAAGCCTTCACCGTGCCTGAGCGGGTATTGGCGACACTGGCTTCTACTAAGCCAACCGAAGCCTGCGACACCGTGACATCAAGCGGGCTCTCGGGCCAGAAGCGCACAGCAGCGACACCTGCGCCAATCAATACAATAGGAATCAGAAGTTTAGGAGAGGGGAGACTCATAATGGCCCTCAGGGGTCAGTGACCGTGGATTTCCGTATACGCCATAACATATAGAGTGGGCGGGGGAAGGGCAATGATGTAGGTCAGGTCTGGTTGATATACAGCGCATTCCTAGCGCTACGGTACAGGAAAAAAGCATCGCCTGATACCAGGCTGATGGGCCATCTAAGAATGTAAAGGGATACTGTTTTTATGTACAGTGTATTTTGCGTTTTGCCGGGAAGTCTGGCACGCTTTACATTCGAGGTTGCGCGTTATCTCAGAGCGGGGTAACGTAACCCCTAATCGAATCAACGACTTGCCTGCTTGGTTTACAAGTTTATGTGCCAAGTCCCGCCGAAATAACAGGCGTGCGCGTTTTTCTGGAAGGGAGATTGGAGTTATGGACGATTCTTCAATACTGGTAAGAAGTTACGTGGGAAACCTCGAAAGAGTGTCCCAGGATAAACGCGCACGCACACTAATAAGCTGTTGCTTGGAGATGGGCGGCGTAAGTTTTTACCATTTCATTCGTTAAAATGTACCTGTAAACAGGTTGATTTAAATACGAAGAAAGTACGAATTTTATGGAAAAATTGAAATGATGATGGACGAGGCGTACTTAAATTATTACGGTAAGAGCACAGCCGCGCGAGTTGATAAAGAATTACTTATCGAACGAGACGCGGCTGTGCTCTTACCGGAAAGCTTCCCCTCGCATCGTTGTTTCAGTTCTTTTCCGCCAATCCACGGGCCTACTTCGCAATTCTCAAAGCGCTTTCAGCTGAGAATGTGCGATTGTATGTTGGCCCTCAAACAACAAGTCGCTCAAGGCGACCACAAAATACGTGGCGCCTTAGCTCCGCGTTATGTGTGAGGAGAGCATGGATGCGATTTCAAGCCATTCCAATCATCCGAATCTTCGATGAGACCAAGGCCAAGGAGTTCTACCTGGACTTCCTCGGCATGTCGCTCGATTGGGAGCATCGCTTTGAGCCGGGATTCCCTATCTACATGCAAGTCTCTCGAGATGGGTTGGTTTTCCACCTCAGTGAACACTCTGGAGATTGTACCCCCGGTTCCAAAACGTTCGTGAATACTGATGAACTTGAAGCCCTGCACCGCGAAATTAGTTCACGAGGTTACAGGTATTCTCGGCCAGAGATTACGACTGCACCTTGGGGTGATAGGGTGTTCGAAGTGGTAGATCCGTTCTCAAACAGAATTTTGTTCAATGAACGTACAACCACATAACCAGTCATTCCAGTTCGTTACGGCCCTGATGGGCCTCCACCGGACGGCCTTTTCTCCGCTTCGCTACGCAAAGGCCGCCGCTGAATATTGGCGTTAGGTTTTTAAAAATTATTTGAGATTTTTATGGATAAAAGTTTTTACATTGATGAAAGTGGAAATACAGGTGATTTAGTAGTTACGGAAAAGGATCATAATTTCAGTTCACAAGAATATTTTACTCTTGCTTGCATTGGCTTGAATGATTCAAGTTTGCCTGATTTAGAAGGCTTTATTAAAGAACTTAAATCTAAGTATAAGATCCAGTCACCTGAACTGAAGTTTTCAAAAATGAAAGGGATTTTTGGTAAAAAAATCGGGTTCATTTTAGAGCTATTAAAGTACATAGAGGAAAGTTGCAATATCCTTATTGAGGTTGTGGATAAAAAATATTTTCTTTCAACAACGATTGTTAACTGCCTTGTAAACCCTCCTTATTTCCAGCCCGAGAGGGATGAAAATACTAATAGGTTGATTCATTTGGAATTAAGTCAGTGGGTTTATGATCATGTCACCAAGGAATTCCTCATAAAGTTCACGAATATCTCTAGAAATCCATCTGAAGAGGGCTTAATAGAGTTATTTGATGATCTGCTTGCTTTGGCAAGAGAAACAAAAGATCCATTATCAGATGCTGTATGTTTAGGTATTGAAGAATCTATTGACGACTTTAATCTGCTTAAAAGCAATAAGAAACAAATTAATAGGGATGCTTATACATACTTTCTTCCGTTGCCTGATACTAATAAAAGGGGGCAGTTAATAGGGGTTTTGCCATATATCAGCTCTTTCTATAATTTACATGCCAGATTGAATCACTTGTTTCAAAGAGATTTGTCAGAAGTATCAATAATTCACGATAATCAGTCTCATTTTGATGAAATTTTGAAGTGCTACCACAGTAGTGCTGTTGAAAATACTAATGAAGCATCTGTAACTTTTGACACCGCAGACTTTATTTTTTTAAATTCTTCTAGCTTACAATTTCAAGATGATAAAGGATCAATAGGGCTGCAAGTTGCCGATCTGTTTGCTGGCCTTTTAAATAAAGCTATTCCACATTTAATTTATGAGGATAAAACTTTAACAGATGCTGAAAATGCAGTACTTCAGAGAATTATGGCAAGTTTATATTATCAACAAGCCATTAACTTTGTATTACCAAGGAAGCAAAATGAAAAGTTATTTCCAATTTTGGATAGAATCGTGAACCTAAACATAGGGAGGTCATTGGCTGGCGTTTGTATAGACAAAGCTGATGATACGCTGCTAGAAAACCTAACAAATCAAGTAACTCGGACGGCGTAATCGCCGCCGGTTCTTGAGGCGTTGTACGGATTAGAGGACGTTCAAGGTGCTGTGGGAAAATATTTTATGGTTTCCATTTAGACTGACCTGGAATCTCATAGTCACCGCATTGATCATCGGCGGATTCGTCTTATGGTTTGGATTCCTATTTGGATCAGTCGTTGCCGTAGTGCTTGTTCTGATATTTGCACCGCACTTGTTCCTTCTTCCAATGATTCTAGGAAAGATGTATACGAAGATATGGGATTAAATTTGAAACCGTACAACAAGCCGCTCAAAGGCGCTTCGGCCACAAAAAGCGTGGCCTTCACTAGGACTCGCTTCGCTCTCCCTTTAGCGGAGCGTTATGTGTAAATGAGCATGGAAGAGAAATACGGGGCAATTTGGATAGAGGTTGAAGTCGATGGGGCCGCTCAAGTCGTCTTCGAGCATTACTTCCCTAGCATCCAAAAGCTACATGTAATTTATGAGCAGGCTAATGGCACATTTTTGCCATATTCATTCGTGCCCCAAAGTGACACTCAGTGGCAGTTACCCTTGTGGTCACAAGAGAATGAAAAGGCCATGATGCCAACTTTAGAGTCGGCAAAAGAGTATTTAAAACACTATGCCACGTAAAACACATAACAAGCCGCTCAAATTCGTTCCGGCCACAAAAAGCGTGGCCTCCACCGGACTCGCTGACGCTCGCCGTTTAGCGGGGCGTTAAATGCTAGTGGGACGCGCGTGGCGTTAATGCATAGCTATCGAACAAGAAGGAAGGAATAAAGAAGAGTATGAAATTGGCACGGATTGAAATTTCAAATTTCAGATTGCTAAAGAACTTTTTCTTAGATTTGGAAGATGAATTATCTCTAGTTATAGGGAAAAATAACACTGGTAAAACATCTGTGTTAGCTTGTTTAGACAAGCTAGTTGTTCAATCAGAAAGAAATGCAGTTGCTTATGAAGACTTTAACATTGAACTGAGGTCTACATTAGAGAAAATTCTTCTAGGTGAACAAGAGATAGGTTCTCAGGAACAATATGTTGCTCTTGGAATTCAATTAAAGCTTTTTATTAAATACAGTAAATCTGACGATCTTTCTAAAATCAGTCCATTGATAATGAGCTTAGATCCTGATGATGATAACGTAGTTCTTTCTTTCGAATATAAAATCTCATTCGATAAGCTAAGTGAGCTTAAATTAAAATACATTGATGAATCTGAAAAGTATGACAATAAGCCCCGTCTCTTCCTGAAGGAAAAGTTATCTGATTACTTCGGCCCAACTATTAAAAAAAGTCTGTTGCATGATGACGATAACCAATTTTTGGATTTGCACAAGGAAAGGATAAATCTTAAGGATATCTTGGCAATTCAGTTTATTAATGCGAAACGAAGCGTCACTAACAAGCAAAACGATAAAACTCTGTCTAACCAAACGTCAAGCTTGTACAGACAAGTTGATGAATCAGATGAACAGGAAGAAGCGTCTGAAGAATTCAAAAAAGAACTGCGTAAAACCGATGACAGGCTTAGCAGCATCTATCAGAACATGTTTAACGGTATCATCGAAAAAGTGAATAAATTCGGTGGTATAAGTCCAGAAGAAACGGATATAAAAATAACCTCTACGTTGCAGCATCGAGAGTTGTTAGAGGGCAATACTACTGTAATGTATGCTCATCGAAGTCATGACTTACCTGAACACTATAATGGTTTAGGGTATATGAATTTGATTAGTATGATTTTTGAAATAGAAATGCTAATGAGTAGGCTGAGGCGGTCAATAAAGGAAAAGCCAGCGGCAATTAACTTACTATTTATTGAAGAGCCTGAGGCACACACTCACCCGCAAATGCAATATGTGTTCATAAAGAATATTAAAGAGCTATTAAGGCAAAACCGTCAGAGGGAAGACGGGGTCATAATTCACCTTCAGTCAGTTATTACCACGCATTCTTCGCACATAGTCTCAGAAAGCAGTTTTGACGATATTAAGTACCTTAAGAAATCCGCTCAAACTCATCAAGTACAGGCGAAAAACCTAAAAGATTTAGCACGTGCCTACGCTTCTAGTGAAGATCCAGAAAAAGACGAAGAGCTAAAAAAGGCGTATCGATTTCTAAAACAGTATTTAACCCTAAATCGAGCGGAGTTGTTTTTTGCTGATAAAGCGATATTCATTGAAGGTGATACAGAGCGGATTATCTTGCCATCGATGATGAAGAAAATTGACCAAGATGATCCGAACCCCGACGAACAACCGTTGTTGTCACAGAATATTTCAATAGTGGAGGTTGGAGCTCATTCTCAGACCTTTGAAAAATTCATTGATTTTGTAGGCCTTAAATCACTAATTATTACCGATATTGATAGCTACTACGAAAAGACCATATACGAAGATGATGGTATAACGCCACAAAAGTATAAGAATGGCAATGATAAGATAGAAGAAGTGCAATGCACTCCTTTAGATCCTAATGGTTCAAAGACGTCTAACTCATCTCTAAAATTTTTCTTTCAACAAGAAGAGTTAGGATTCTACAAGGACTTAGAATTTGAAAATAAGAGCTTGACCAAACCACCAGGAAGCGAAACCTGGCAACAAGATCCTAATGGATTTCTTAAGATTGTATATCAGGTAGAAGAGAATGGATATCATGGTAGAAGCTATGAAGACGCATTTTTCAGTATAAATAAAGATGTGCTTAATGCTGGACATGGCGCATTCCCATCGTTAACAAAAAAACATTTGGATTTGTACCTATCTAACGATATTGATGCTTTAGAATTTTCCGAAAAAGCAGTTAATAGCAAGCCATCTCTTGCAATTGAAATATTACTTAATAGCGAGACGACTGAAGAAGGAGTTGAGTTTTCAAACTGGCACGTACCCCTCTATATCAAGGAAGGATTGCTATGGCTTCGGAAAAAATAGACCTAGAAAACCTTTCTGAGGAAACAAGGCGCGTCATTGACTTGATCAAGAGTAAGAATCACTTTCTACTTAGTGGTGGTGCGGGTAGTGGTAAGACATATTCATTAGTGGAAGTGTTAAAAGCTGTAGTTTGCGATAGCCCTTCACTAAATATTGGGTGTATTACATACACCAACGCTGCAGTTAATGAAATTGAAGATCGAATTTCACACGATAGTTTATACGTCTCGACTATTCATGATTTCTTATGGGGAAATATTAAATGTTTTCAATCAGAGATTAAGGAGACGTTGATTGAGCTTATGAATGACCCTGAGCAAGCTAAAATTAAACATCCAGATAATGAAGTTGTTTCTCAGGACTTTTTTGATGATTGTGATTCAATTCAATATAAAGAATACTTAAAACTAGCAAAAGGCATAATATCACACGATGAGGTCATACTCTTGGCTTCTAAGATGTTTGAAAAGTACGAAAAGCTGTGTTCAATAACAAAAGATAAATACCCATTTATTTTTGTAGACGAATATCAGGATACTGATCCTTTAGTTATAGAGATATTGCTAGAGCACCTTGAAAAGTCACCCAAAGACAATGTTGTTGGCTTTTTTGGTGATGCAATGCAATCGATTTATGACGGTAGTGTTGGCAATTTAGATATGTATACAAGAACTGAATCGCCAAAAGTAATAGAGGTGTTCAAGCAACAGAACCGGCGTAATCCTTTAAAAATAATCAACTTAGCAAATCAGCTTAGAGTTGATGGCCTTATTCAGGAACCTTCGATAGATAGATCTGCTCCCAATATGGATGAGAAAGGCGACGTCAAACAAGGTGTTGTTGAATTTTTATTCTCATCTAGCGATAGTCTGGAATCAGTAAGGCGACATCTAGGATGGGATTTCGACAATACTGAATTAGTTAAGGAGCTTAACCTTACTCACAGCCTTATCGCAGATAAGGCTAATTTTCCTGAATTGATGCGTATTTATGATAAAGATAAAATTCTCGATTATATTAGAAATAAAATAAGAAAACCTCTTGAAAGAGATGAGCCTGAATACGATTCTACAGGAAAAACACTTGCTCAAGTTATGGGGCACGTTGGAAATCCAAAACCAACACCTGCACAGAGTAATTACATTGATAGTCATCAAGGATATTTTGAACTAGCCAAAGAGCAGCCTTACGAACAAATATCTAAGCTATACGTAGATAAAGAGCAACTGCTTGATGATAAGAAAAATAATGTTGCTGATGAAAGTAAGCTTGGTTCTAATAGAGATGATTTAGTCAAGCATTTGTTTAAGATAGAAAATTGCATGCGACTCTATCAATCTAAGAAATTTAATCAATTCATTAAGGCGACTGATTATTCCGTTACTTCTGTCGAAGATAAAATCAGGCTGAATGAAGCTATTCAGTCTTTTGAAATACAGGCGGATATTACGATAGGTGAAGTTATTGACCTTGCTCATGAGTTAGGTTTAGTTATCAAGGATGACAAGCTGTCAAGATACGTAGAAGACAAGTATTATTTATACAAGCAGGTGTGTGAAGTTAATTATCAAGAATTCCGCAATGTCTTTGATTATCTCGAGGGATACTTACCATTCTCGACTCAGCATAAAACTAAAGGCGCTGAATTTCCTAATGTCTTGGTAGTCTTGGATAATGGCAAGTGGAACCAATATAATTTTAAGTATCTGTTTGAGCGAAACGGCACTGATAGTGTTCGCCAGAGGTCTGAAAAAATATTTTATGTGTGTTGTACTCGTGCGAAAGAAAGGTTAGCCGTATTCTTTCCAAATCCAAGTGCTCAAGTGATTCAAACAGCGGTTACTTGGTTTGGTGAGGATAATGTTGTTAATTTGGATGATTGAAAGGTTTGCCAAGCTTGCATTTAATAAGGCGCTGCTGTCGGGGAAATGATCTTGCCCCGATAAAACGGACACCAAAGTCAACCAGTTACTAAAATATTGTTTAGAGGCTAAGTTCATGAGATCCAAAATAAGTTTTTTAATTTCTACTGTTGCTTTCGGGTTGTTCATATTACCTGTCTATTCTTACGCAGATGCCGGGTATGCGATTGCTGCGTTTCGTGATGGGTGCTTGAAATCCGGACAGAATGATTCTCAAGTTTACGAGACATTTAAAGAATATTGTTTTTTAGAACCAACAGGTGACAAGCTGGTATTCGAATGGAGTGGCGTCGGATACGCGGGCTTCGGTCTGGTAGCCAACGAGGGTGCTGAGGATGAACCTGGTATGGGCGGCTGTTTTGTTTACTTGAAAGGAACACCCACAATTAAGGTCGCTACAACTGTTAATTCATTACTTGTAGAAAAAAGTAAAAATATAAGAACTAAGAAAATTGAAAATGACTACTATTGGATAATGCCAGAGGTCGACGGTGTAAGGTCACTAGTTATTGTCTCAGAGAAGAGTAGTGGAAAATATGCAGGGCATGTAATGATGATGCTGACTGAATTGAAATAGCTACTATAGCCATTGAGGCAGTTGTAGGTGTTAGTTGATCCAGACTTGATCTGAAATGGATCACTTCGAAATGAGAATACCACCTAGTCATATTGCGAATGGGCAGTACTACGAGAATGAGTGACAATGAGGCCAGGCTGGATAGCTAAGCAGAGTCTGCTTTGTCCTGGCCCTGGTTTTGAATGCGGGTTGTTGAACTTAGGTTGTTGAAATTAGGTTGTTGAAATTAGGTTGTTGAACTCATGGTGCTCTCAAGGAGGAATGTATATGTCAACACGTGCAGAGCTGTTAGATGCAATCATTAACGCCAGAGGGTGTCAGTGCCAAAGCCCTAATACCGCCGTTAATATCAGAAATTGTGGGCGCTTTAGTTGGGTCAGTCGCAGCTGTCTGGATGCAATGGGGCTAGCTCCCGAGCCAAGTCACTGCCCGGTTTGCAATGGCACCGGCCCGTGGCAGCTGGACCATATGAACCCATGGCGGCAGTATATTGTTACTGTGGGGGCTCCACATGTAGCCGTTGACCCTACCCACACTAACTATATGATGCTTAAGAAACTAGGAAGAGCGCTCTATAATGATCCTCAGAACTTGTGGTGGCTTTGCGCATCCTGTAATCGCAAGAAAACGGACTACGTCTACGATACGGCGGCCCAGCTAACAGATCTGACTAACTCGCAAGTGCCTTCGGGTGTGAAAATGCGCGGCCCTGCAAACTTATGGAAGATCGTTTCGCCTGCGAAATAGTGCAACCGTATTTCTTAGAATGAGTGTCTTGGAAGTCGGTAAGATCACCAGGGGTCTGATACGCTGCGTATGGATCATCTTCATCCATCTGGTCGTAGGTTTTTTGTTCCGGTGATTAGGTTGATAATCTAATTTTCTTTCTCGTATTGTATATATGGGGCTGTAGCCATACGATGTTGGCTGTTTGTATGGGTAATATGGTATAGGGAATTCTTTATGAAATTTGATATGTCAATTGACGACAATTATGCCTCATTCATAGACAAAGAGTCGGGGGAGGCCGTCTTTGTTGAATCTTTTGATAATGTGGATTTCGAGGTACGCATTGGCACAGTAACTGATTCCCAAGAAGCGGGGATCATACGAGCGAAAACATCAGACGAACTCAATACGAAACTGGAAGAAGTCTTTAGAAAATTTAGAAGTAAGTAACATGAGTATTTCATTGGATGAAATATCGACATTGGAAAGTGTTCTTAATGAACAATTTTCCCAGGATCGGTTGAGCTTTAAAATGTCGGTTCACTTTGTGAAAGATCGAATGAACCACCCAAGAAATAACCCAAGTATCACGTTAACTGAGTTGAAAGGAATCTTTAATCGCCTTACTACAGTTTATATCAGCAAACTTCTTCTGCTTAAACATCTCGATACTTTCAACGTACGCTGCACTAAAACAGATATCAATATACCGTGTGCTGTGGAAATGAGTATTGATCGAACAGGTAGTGATCATCGCCAGATTATTGCCATTACGGTCATGAGAAAGAAGGGTTTTGTATCGAAAGACCCTATTGAGTTTAAAGTTTAAACGATTGAAATGACTGACCTTTTTGCCTGAAGAGGAAAGATTTCATTCTTGTTCGCTTTACTAGTGGGTCAGAAGTGCGCTGAAGTATTGAGCCCGATTATTGGCGATGCTTTTCCAATTCAGAGAATTATTGTAGTGCAGGTGAGTAAATCGGAACCCATTATCGCTCCGAGTTACTATTTGGTGTCGGGCACAACAGTCGAGAGCCAGATTGCTCAGGCCAGGAAAACCTACGGCATTTGAAACTATATCCAAACAACCTTTAGTCCTCGTTGGTCAGGCCCATATCTATGAAAGAACACAACAAACACGATCCACTTCACGGAGTGACTCTCGAATCTATACTCAACCAGCTGGTTGGTCACTACGGTTGGGAAGGTCTGGCTAGCCGGATAAACATCAACTGCTTCAAATCAGACCCTTCGGTTAAATCGTCGCTGAAGTTTCTACGGCGTACGCCTTGGGCGCGAACCAAGGTAGAGGATCTGTTTGTCGGTACTTTCCATTTGGACAGTAAGCATTCAGCCAGTAAGAATTCAGCCAGTAAGAATTCAGCCAGTAAGCCAAACCCTTGGGGTAAATAAGTTCGCGGATTAAAAAAGGAATTTGCCGATGGGCCTGTTCAGGATACTTCTTTCAATATGTGTTTTTTGTATAAGCGCGTATCTCGCGGTTGATTTGTTCGTGTATGGCTTCAGTCTGCCGGTACTGCTTTTCTGTATCGGCGGTTTTGTCCTGGTGCACTTTCTACTTCCTAGGAAGTCGTCGGTTGATGAGGGCTTTTACGAAATTGTCGACCTCGTACTCGATTTACCTTATCGGACAATAGCGACCATCATTCGTAGTATAGGAAGGTTGTTCCGCGATGGAGATGGTGGGGTCGATCTGGATATCTTATGGTATTTTATGAATTTTGTATGGCAGAGAAAAAAAAGCCTGCTTATTAAGCGGGCTTTTCGTTTTAGTCACCACATCAGATCATCAGAATCTGATACGCTGCATGCTGATAAGTTTACGAAATTGACTGTCAGTTGGTGGTCAATTAGTATTGAAAAAACTTAATACCGAGAGAGATTTCTATCTCTTTGAAGCCTGAATGTTAATGGAAGTTATCGGGTTTGATGCCTGGATTGCGACTTGAAATGCTTTAATATTTGGCTGGCTTTTTAAGATTTTAGTCGATTTTTTTGTTGAATGGGTTTTAAGGAATAAAACTAAGGATTTTTATGAATGTGGCAATTAAAAACCTGACTCCGAAGGTTTTGCGGGATTTTGTACTTACTGCGATTCTCAGCCGTTGGGAGGGTGATAGGGACTGGGGGAGTGTTGATGTTGAAATTCGCCAGTTTAAGTATCTAGGTATAGGTGAGTCAAATGAGCCGATTGAGTTTTATTGTCGTATCTATTCCCGAGAGTGGTTTTCATGGCTGTGTGGTTTTTCCATCAAAGATGTTTGTGATGTTATAGCTAGTTACTTGGAGGATTCGTTAGATTGCCTCAACTTTCGTTGCGAGGCTGTGCGATACGAGATGAGGAAAGTTCCCGGTACTAATGAATACTCGATTGACCTGGAAATTAAAATAGTAGATTCAGATAACTATACAGGAAATTTAGGGTGGTGAGTTTGGTTACCTCCATTTTACAAGGAGTTGAAAATGTCGACTGAATATTTTGGTGCGATTAGCGTGGCGTCTATCGAAAATTCTCTTAATAGAATGTTGTCGGAATTTTTGAATGTTGATGTCGATTCGGCAGATTTTTCAGGATTTTTTGTTTCTCGATTTGGCTTCTCCAGTAGAGATACGGAGCAGTACCCTGTCACTTTTCAGGTGAAACTAAAAAGCTCTGGAGACTTTAAGGAGTTTTCATTACCACCTAGTGAGATAGTGGCTTGTTTGAACGCATTTTTCTCGTCACTTGATGGAGCAGAAGATACAAGGTTCCGGATGGCGAGAATCAATTATGAGTATCCTCAATATGAGGGTGATGCGGAAATTTCTATGTATTGCTTACTTGAAAACACTTCAGACGTTGCGGTTAAAAGGAATAGTACTACCCTGACTGATAGCAGTGTTATGGCATGGTAAGCGTTAAAGTAGTTTGTTATCAGCTATTTTGATTAAAGATGGTTTTTCCATCTTATTCAGCAGGCACCTCTAATGCAGAATATGTTATCTGGTGCAGACATGAAGCAGAAAAAAGCCCGCTTGTTAAGCGGGCTTTTCGTTTCTTCGTTTCTTCGTTTCATCACCACATCAGATCATCAGGGATCTGATACGCTGCGTACGGATCATCTTCATCCATCTGACCGTCGGTCTGTTCGGCGATCACGATAAAGTGTCCGTCGTCACGTTCACGGATTTTGTCAGCGACTTGCAGTGGGATCACGGCGTAGCTGTTGCGATGCGCGATGATTGCGAGCTGACCTTTTGACAGGCGGTCCCAGACAGCTTGATCAACGTAGAGGCTTTTTACTTTCTTGCCATCAACAAACTGATACTTGATGTCGCCTTGTGCAGCGGTGATCAGGTTGTTGTCGACGAGTTGCTGTACCTGGGCCTTGATGGCTTTCTTTTGAGCTTCTGCGTCGCGTTGTTTGTTCAGTTCTTTGTCGCGGGCGGCTTTTTCTTTACGCGCTTGCTCCGCTTTTTCGCGGGACTCGTCGGCGTTGTTTTCCTGCCCGGTGCGCTTCAGGTGTTCCTGGCGCTTTTTCTCTTTTTCGTTTTTCTTCTGCTTTTTGTTGTCGGTTAAACCGAGGCCCAGCAGTTGATCCTGGAGTGATTTACCCATAATCCGGTCAGCTCCACTTAGTGTTTCGGTGGCCAGATGCCTTCGGGCATCAGGGCGTTCAGTTCTGTGATGGTGGCGTCGCGTTCTGCATCGGTATTGCCTGTCACGGTGACGTGGCCGAGCTTACGGGCAGGGCGTGCTTCTTTGCCGTAGGAATGACGGTAGGCGTTGTCGATGCTTTCGGCTTTTTCTGCCGGAGTTTCTTCGCCGATCACGTTGAGCATAGCGACGGAGGCAAACTTAGGCTCGGTCGCGCCGAGGCTTTTGCCTGTAATGGCCAGCATGTGGTTACGGAACTGAGAGGCTTCGGTGCCTTCAATCGACCAGTGGCCGGAGTTGTGTACGCGCGGTGCCACTTCGTTGCCGACTAAGCCGTCTTCGGTGTCGAATAGCTCAAGTGTAATAGTACCCACGTAGTCGAGGCTCTCTGCCAGTTGGCGGATGTAACGCTCTGCCTGTTCAGCTTTCTCTTGTGAGAGTGCCGGTGCCGGGTAAAGGCTGTAACGCAGGATGCCTTCGTGGTGTACGTTTTCGGTCATTGGAAATACAACGATATTGCCGTCGCGGTCGCGGCTGGCAATGACCGAGGTTTCACGGTCGAAAGGTACAAAGGCTTCGGCGATGAGTTCGCGATTGCCGATGGAGTTCCAGGCCGGTGCTGCATCGTCGGGTGTGCGCAGTACGAATTGACCCTTGCCGTCGTAACCTTCGGTCGTGGTTTTCATCACGATTGGCAGGCCGAGTTCTTGTACTGCGGTATGCACGTCTTCGAGTGAATTCACGGCACGGAAGTCTGCAGTGGCGATGCCCGCGTTACGCAGTGCATTCTTTTCCAGCAGACGGTTCTGAAAGGTTTTCAGGGCATTCAGGCCGGGGTAGAGCTTGTCGGCGTGTGGCTCAAGTAAGGTCACGATATGCGCCGGGATGTTCTCGGTTTCGTACGAGAGAATGTCGACCGAGGCAATAAACTCTGCCAGTGCGTCGTCGCTGTGAGCGCGCAGGTCGTACAGTGAAACTTCAATATCCGTAAGATCGGAGATGCTGGCTTCACACATCTGGCCAAGCTGGCCGTTACCTAAAATACCTACTTTCATCGGGATGTCCGTGCTGCGGTTATTCAATAATTCGTGGATCTGGCTGTGACAATACGGTGTTTTTCTGAGTTTCGCGGAACCCGTCAACACGCTTCATCAGCTCAGCGTCTGAGGTGGCCAGAATCTGTGCGGCCAGCAGGCCTGCGTTTTTCGCGCCTGCGTCTCCGATGGCCAGTGTACCAACGGCGACGCCGCCTGGCATCTGGGCGATGGAGAGCAGTGAGTCAATGCCGTTCAGTGCGCGCGATTTAACCGGTACACCCAGTACAGGCAATGAGGTCTGCGATGCGGCCATACCCGGCAGGTGTGCTGCGCCGCCTGCGCCCGCAATGATGACCTTGAGGCCACGCTCGTGTGCGGTTTTTGCGTAGTCAAACAGCAGGTCGGGAGTACGGTGCGCCGAGACGACTTTGACTTCGTAGTCTACGCCCAGCAGGTCCAGCATATCAGCTGCGTGCTTCATGGTGGGCCAGTCACTCTTGGAGCCCATGATAATTCCGACAGGTACTGTCATGTCTTGTGTCCTCATGTTTGCGGCGTCACTTCGCGCAAGCGTGCAAAGAAAGCGGCGAATTCTATCACAAGGGGGCGGGGATGGGGGAAAGGTTCAGGCGCTAATAAGGGGATGCCAGTGCAGAATGACTGCACTGGCAATGACGATAATCGTCAGGTGATCAGAGGCTGAGTTCACCTTCGTCGATTTTCGCTTCGGTATCGCTGGTGAGTTCTTTGTACTCGCCGTCTTTGCCGACGATGACATAGATTGGCTCATCATCCACTTTGTCGAGGTGGTAGGCTTCTTTCTTCAGTTCAACCTTGCGGTATTTGAAGGTGCCCGTCACTTCCTGCTGTTCGCGAACGCGGATGAATACCGGGATCATATACGCTGGCATTTTGTCGCGTACGTGTGCCGACAGCTCAGACCAGTCGAATTCTTCCAATGGTACCGATGGCGTAATGGTTGCCATGCCTGCGCGGCCGTCGGTGTGCGGGATCTGTACGCCATAAACAACAGCGTGCTCAACGCTTGTCAGTTCCATCAGGATGGATTCAACTTCCGTTGTTGCAACGTTTTCACCTTTCCAGCGGAAGGTATCCCCCAGGCGGTCAGCGAAGGAGACGTGTTTGTAACCCTGGTTGTTGACCAGATCACCGGTGTTGAACCAGCAGTCGTCTTTCTTGAAGACGTTACGCAGCAGTTTGCTGTTGGTCGCGTCTTCGTCGGTGTAGCCTTCAAACGGCTGCTTATCGTTTACCTCGGTGATCAGCAGACCGCTGTCTCCGGGTTGCACGGGAATCATAAAGCCTTTGTCGTCACGCAGCGGCGCGTCTTCTTCGATATCGTACTTCACGATGTTGTACGAAAGAGGGCAGAAGCCTGCCGTTTTATCGAGGTTAAAGGCGTTAGTGAATACCAGATTGCACTCGGATGCGCCGTAGAATTCATTGATATGATCAATGTTGAAACGGTTCTTAAACTGCATCCAGATGTCCGGGCGCAGGCCGTTACCAACGCAAACACGGATCTTGTGCTGGCTGTCTGAGTCTTTTTCTGGCGCATTCAGCAGGTAGCGGCACAGCTCGCCGATGTAGCAGAAACCGGTGGCGTTGTGGTGACGGATGTCGTCCCAGAAGCGTGACACAGAGAACTTACGTGCAATCGCCATGCATGCGCCTGAGCCCAGTACCGCCGCCATGGATACAGTCAGTGCGTTGTTGTGATACAGCGGCAAAGACACATACAGAATGTCTTTGCTGCTCATGTTCATAGAAGCCAGACCCATGCCTGCAAGAGATTTGAACCAGCGGTAGTGGCTCATGACCGAGGCTTTTGGCAGCCCTGTGGTGCCAGAGGTGAAAATGTAATAGCACGGCTGGTGCATTTTCACTTTCTTGGTGGAATCTGGGTTTTTATCCGACTGGCCTTCGATGGCGGTCAGGATATTGGTGTAATGCTCCGGGCAGGCGGTTTCGCCGGTGTCGCGTAAATAGTGAAGAGACTTCAGAGACGCTTCGTCGAGGTCGCCTTCGACCGTGTTGACGTTCTCCAGCATCTCTTCGCCCACGATGATCATTTTCGGTTTGACCAGTGTCAGGCTATGAAGCAGGACTTCACCGCGCTGGCTGGTGTTGATCATGGAGGCAATGGCACCGAGTTTGACGATGGCCAGTACGGAAATCAGAGTCTCAGGACGGTTCTCAAGAACGACCGCAACGACATCACCGCTGCCTATGCCCTGAGAAGTCAGGTAGTGCGCAATCTGGTTTGCCTTGCGGTTCACCTGATCGTAGGTGTAGGTCACATCTTCGTAGCGGATAGCGATGTGCTCAGGGCGCTGGCGTGCGTGTTTCTCCAGCAGAAGTCCGATTGATTTCTCTTTCTCAGGTTTGCTGGTTGCCAGTTCGTACACACCTTTCAGTTTGATCGGAATGCTTGTGGCCTGGCTTGCCAATTGTGTCAGAATATTCGGCAGTGAAACCAGTTTTTCGTTGTATTGAGTCATACGGGTAAGAGTCTCGCTCGAAAGTCCGGAGTGCGACGTTACCGGAAAATTATCGTTATTAATACAGCAACGGGGCGCCAGGCCCCGTGCTTAGTTTGTCGTACAGATTACTTCAGTTCGGCGGATGACTTGCCGAGCAGTCGACGAGCAACAATCAGCTGCTGGATCTGCTGTGTGCCTTCGAAGATATCAAGAATCTTCGAGTCACGTGACCACTTCTCAAGCAGTTCGTCTTCGCCGTAACCCAGCATGCCAAGCATCTCGACACAGCCTAGGGTAATTTCATTAGCAGTGCGGCCCGCCTTAGCTTTCGACATGGATGCTTCTTTAGAGTTAGGCATGCCGTTATCGGCCATCCATGCAGCTTTGAGTGTCAGCAGACGTGCTGCTTCCCATTCTGCCTCATAGCGATACAACTTGGCTTCCAGCTGTGAAGCCAGTTTGTACGGCGTACGGTAATCGGTTTTTACTTTGAGCTGCTTCAGCAGTTCGCGGGTACGGTCGATAGACGCCTTAGCCACACCAATCGCCATGGCAGCCACGACCGGGCGGGTGTTATCAAAGGTCTGCATGACACCGGCAAAACCTTTCTCGACGTTCACCTCTGGGTCGCCCAGCAGGTTGCTCGCTGGAATACGGCAGTCGGTAAAGGTAATGGCTGCGGTATCAGACGCTTTGATACCCAGTTTCTTTTCAAGACGGACAACGTCCATACCTGGCGTGCCTTTCTCGACGATGAACGACTTGATAGCCGCACGACCAAGAGAGCGGTCAACGCTTGCCCAGACCACAACGCAGTCAGCACGTTCGCCTGAGGTAACGTAGATTTTTTCACCGTTGATGATGTACTCGTCGCCATCACGAATCGCCGTGGTACGAACAGCTGCCGAGTCAGAACCAAAGCCTGGCTCGGTAATCGCCATGGCTGCCCACTTGCCACCGAAACGAGCAAACTGCTCGTCATCAGCCACCGCTGCAATCGCAGCGTTACCCAGGCCCTGACGTGGCAGGGTCAGCGACAGGCCAACATCGCCCCAGCACAGCTCAGCAAGAGACAGTACCGTCGACATGTTAGTGCCGTTCTGGATGCCTTCTTTCTTCGGACCGTTGTCCTGCTTCAGTTTGCCAGCACCGGCGCCTTCGCCTGTCGTGCCGTCGTTCATGCCGTCCATGATGGAGGCCAGCATGTCAAGTTCGATTGGGTAAGCGTGCTCAGAACGGTCGTATTTACGGGATACCGGACGGAAAACACTTGCCGCTACCTGGTGTGCCTGGTTAACAAGGGCACGGAATTTTTTCGGATTCTCTAAATTAATCATCTGTGCTTCTCCTTACAGGTGCATGCCGCCGTTGATGCAGGCCAGAACCCGCAGATCACGATACCAGCGCTCGGCTGGGTGTTCTTTGGTGAAACCATGGCCACCCAGCAGCTGAACTGCGTTGGTGCCGATTTCCATGGCTTTTTCAGAACACAGGATGTGTGCAAGGTAGGCTTCGCGGTGGAATGGCTTGCCAGCTTCAGCAAGCGCCGCTGCGCGCCAGACCATGAGGCGCATAGATTCAAGTTCGATACCGATATTCGCAACCATAAAGGCAACGGCCTGACGGTGAGAAATCGGTTCGCCGAAGGCTTCACGCTCGTTAACGTAAGGAATCAGGTAATCAAGCGCTGCCTGACAGGCACCAATGGCCAACGCACACCAGTGCAGTTGGCCGAGGTCCATAAAGGCTTCAAAATTAAAGCTGTCGTCGCCAAGCAGGGCATCCGGGCCAAGCAGTACTTTATCGAGTGTCAGTGTGCCAGTCGCGGTGGCACGCAGGCCCATGGCCGGAGCGGCTTGCCATTGAACACCCGGCGCATCTCCCGGAACAATGAACAGGCGATTGCGACGCTTGTAGCGTGCAGCCACCAGGTACAGAGAGGCTTCGCCACCAAACGGCACCAGGCTTTTAACTCCTGAGATTTTAAAGCCAGATTTAGTTTTCTTGGCTTTTGCAGACAGTTTTGCCGGATCAAACAGAGGTGCAGGTTCCTGTACCGCAATCGCGGCTTTGACAGGCGTCTCTGCCAGGTAGTCAGGCAGATACTTTTCTTTTTGCTTCTGGTTGCCCCATTTAACGATAGCGTTTGCCACAGCAACAGGGGCCAGTGTTGCGTAGGCCAGCGAGAAGTCGCCCCAGGCGAGTTCTTCAGCAATGATAGCGTTGGTGGTCGGGCTGTAGCTCTGAGCCGCGCCGCCCATGCTTTCAGGTACCGAGAAGTAGTTCAGACCGAGGTCCATGATGTCCTGGAGATAGGTCTCTGGCAGTTTCATGTCTTCGTTGGCGTCGTGTGCCAGACCGCGGACAACTTCTTCGGCGTATGAACGCACGGTGTCTTTGATCATCTGCTGTTCTTCTGACAAAGTCAGGTCAAACAGGCCAGCCGTGCTCGGCTCTGGCAGCATTTTAGGATCTTCGGATTTCTTGGCCTTCTTTTTAGCCATCATCTGACCGATAACTTCGAAGCCCTTCTTGGTACCTGCGTAGGCCAGCTTTTCCGCTGGGCGACGCAGTTTGTACTTTCTGGCGAACTCACTGCCAGAGAAACGAACGGCAAGGCCTAGGCCCATGCCCTGTATATCTTTTGCCATTTTCTATACCTCTTGATGACTCGTCTGAGGACACACGACAGAGTGAATGTATTCTGTGTCAGCCATTCTCACATCTTTATGACAGTGGCTGCATTGGCAGCCCTGACCGGACATAGCGGGCCGGAATGCCAAAACACAGGACACGTTTGGGAGTTACGCGGGCACAAGGTATCATGACCGCAACAAATATCTGCTGAGGATCGACATGCTTACATTGCTTTCACCCGCCAAGACTCTCGATTTCGAGACACCGCCGGTTACGGATCAGCACAGTCTGCCAGATTATCTGGATGATTCGGCTGAGCTGATTGATGTATTGCGTAAGTATTCCCCAGACGAAATCGGCGCTTTAATGAAGCTGAGCCCTAAATTGTCTGAGCTGAATGTACAGCGTTACAGTGACTGGAAGATTCCATTCCCGGAAGGGGAATCCAAAGCCGCCGTGCTCGCGTTTAAAGGGGACGTATATACTGGTCTCGACGCTGACAACATGAGCAAGGCTGATCTCGATTATGCGCAGGGGCACCTTCGTATTCTTTCGGGCTTATACGGTTTGCTGCGCCCGCTTGATCTGATTCTGCCGTACCGTCTTGAGATGGGGACCAAACTCGGCAATGATCGGGGCAAGGATCTTTATACTTTCTGGGGCGATAAAATCACCGACGCTCTGAATGAACTCACGGAGCAACCGGGTATCAATACCATCGTGAACCTGGCGTCGAACGAGTACTTTAAGTCGGTTAAGCCGAAGGCGTTGAAAGCGGAGCTGATTACCCCCGTCTTTCGTGATGAGAAAAACGGTAAGTATAAAATTATCAGCTTTTATGCGAAAAAGGCGCGCGGCCTTATGGCGGCGTATCAGATTACTCAGCGTATTGAGAATGCTGAAGATCTGAAAAAATTTGATGTGGCGGGGTATCGTTTTTCTGAAGAAGAATCGACCGCCACTGAGTGGGTATTTAAACGTGCAGAGAAGGATGTACCGAATGCGTAAGAGCGTTCTGACTTTGCTGGCCAGCACTGCGCTGGCCACCGGCCTGACGGGGTGTGTTCTGGCTCCTCAGACGATTGAACTGAGCGAAAGCTACGAGATTGAGCAGCCCGCTGCCTCGGTATCCCGTGGTGCTTTAATCCGTGTGGTCGATAATCGCGAAGAAATCAGCTCCGATGAGCGCCAGTCGTTGGGGAGCCGTGGTGGTCGTCTCGCGGAAAATTCTCCTTTGTATGTTCAGGATGAATTGTCGGCGGTACTGACACGTCGCCTGCAGGACAGTATGACCCAGCTCGGGTTTGGTGGCGAGAGCCCGCTTGATCCGGTGAAGTTGGAGTTGGCGGTGAATCGTTTCCGTTATAGCTGCAATGAGGGTTTTCTGGTGACGGCGTGCAGCGTCAGCATTCGATTCAACATGATGGTTATTGATGGCGGCACGACCTTTACTAAGCCGTATGGTCTGAGTGAGTCCCGCCGTGTTGCTGCGGCACCGGTGAAGGAGTACAACGAAAAATGGGTGAATGATGTACTCGACCGTTTGTGGGAATACATCTTCAGCGATCCTGAGTTACGTGAGTACCTGGGCGTCTGACCCTCGATCGAATCAGGTATTCAGACAATAAAAAAGCCCGCAGATGCGGGCTTTTTTATGAGCGCTGCGTCGCGCTAGCGAAGCGTTTAGCTCAATGCTTTGCTCAGGCGGGCAACGGCATCACGCAGAGTATTCATGCTGGTCGCGAACGACAGACGCATATAACCCGGTGTACCGAAGGCTGAGCCAGGAACCAGAGCAACGCCTGCATCACTGAGAAGCTTCTCTGCAAATTCAACGTCGTCAGTAATGCCCAATTTTTCCATGGCGCCTTTCACGCAAGGATAAGCATAGAAAGCACCATCGCCTGGGATACAGGTGATGCCCGGAATACCATTCAGTGCATCAACGATGTAGTCGTGACGCTCTTTAAATGCGGTAACCATCGGAGTCACGCAATCACGGCCGCCACGCAGTGCTGCTTCAGCAGCCACCTGAGAGATAGACGCAGGGTTAGAGGTGCTTTGTGACTGAATCTTTTTCATTGCGCCGATCAGCTTAGCAGGGCCAGCGGCGTAACCAATACGCCAGCCAGTCATGCTGTAAGCTTTGGATACACCGTTGAGAACGATCGTGCGCTCGTACAGGTCAGGGTTAGCAGTCACGATGTTTTCAAAACCGAAATCTGCCCACCAGATGTATTCGTACATGTCGTCAGTGGCGATCAGTACGTCTGGGTACTTACGCAGTACGTCACCCAGAGCAATGAATTCATCTTTCGTGTACGCCACACCAGAAGGGTTCGATGGGCTGTTCAGAACCACCAGACGGGTTTTGTCTGTGATGGCTGCATCGAGCTGCTCTGGCGTAATTTTGAAGCGGGTAGACTCATCGGTTTCGATGATGACTGGCTCGCCTTCTGCAATTTTTACCATGTCTGGGTAAGATACCCAGTAGGGCGCCGGAATCACGACTTCGTCACCTGGGTTGATCAGAGCAAGCGCCATATTGAAGAAGCTTTGCTTGCCACCACAGGAAACCAGAATCTGATTGGCTTCGTAGTTAAGGCCATTGTCTGCTTTCAGCTTGTCGATAATGGCTGATTTGAGACCGGGGGTACCATCAACGGCAGTGTACTTGGTGAAGCCCTTATCAATAGCTTCTGCAGCCGCTGCTTTGATGTGGTCCGGAGTATCAAAATCCGGTTCGCCAGCACCGAGCCCGATAATGTCTTTGCCTTCCGCTCGTAACTCGGCTGCGCGGTTGGTTACCGCCAGGGTCGGGGATGGCTTGATCAGTTGAACGCGATCAGACAATTTAAGATCCAATGTACTTTCCTCTAGCACGGCCACAATGTGTGCCTAAAAATAGTGGGCCTCAAAATAGACCCTAAAACAACGTATAATCTTACTGGATTTAGACGTTAACTGGAATCCTCATGAGTAAGCCATTCGAGCTGTCATCCAAATATTCGCCCGCAGGCGACCAGCCAAAAGCTATTGATGGCCTGATAAAAGGCGTCGATGCCGGCCTGCTCAAACAAACTTTGCTGGGTGTAACGGGCTCCGGTAAGACCTATACCATGGCCAACGTGATTGCCCGGTGTGGGCGCCCGGCCATCATAATGGCCCACAATAAAACATTGGCAGCGCAGTTGTACGGGGAATTCAAAGAGTTCTTCCCGAATAACTCCGTTGAATACTTCGTGTCGTACTACGACTACTACCAGCCAGAAGCGTATGTTCCGTCGTCAGATACTTTCATTGATAAAGACGCCTCGGTGAACGAGCACATTGAGCAGATGCGTTTGTCTGCGACTAAGGCGCTGATGGAGCGCCGCGACGCCATTATCGTCTGCACCGTGTCGGCTATTTATGGTCTGGGTGATCCTGATTCTTACCTTAAGATGATGTTGCACCTTGTACGCGGTGATCAGGTTAATCAACGTGACATTCTGCGCAGACTGGCGGAGTTGCAGTACACCCGCAATGACGCAGACTTCCATCGCGGTACGTATCGTGTGCGCGGTGAGGTGATCGATATCTTCCCGGCGGAAAGCGATGATGAAGCCATTCGTGTGGAGTTATTTGATGATGAGGTCGAGCAGCTGAGTACGTTCGACCCGCTGACTGGCCAGATCTACAGCCGCCTGGCGCGTGTCACTGTGTACCCGAAAACGCACTATGTGACGCCACGCGAGAAAATTCTGGATGCCATTGAAGGTATTAAGGAAGAGCTGAAAGAGCGCCTTGAGTACTACCGCAAAGAGAATCTTCTGGTAGAAGCGCAACGACTTGAGCAGCGCACTAAGTACGATCTTGAGATGATGCAGGAACTTGGGTACTGCTCGGGTATCGAGAATTACTCCCGATATCTGTCGGGGCGCGCAGCAGGCGATGCGCCGCCGACTTTGTTTGATTACATTCCCAACGATGCCCTGGTGTTCGTTGATGAGTCGCACGTGACTATTCCACAGATTGGCGGCATGTACCGGGGCGACCGCTCTCGTAAAGAAACTCTGGTTCAGTTCGGTTTCCGTTTGCCATCGGCATTGGATAACCGACCTATGCGTTTTGAAGAGTGGGAATCGATTGTGCCGCAGTGCATATTTGTCTCTGCGACGCCGGGGCCGTATGAAAAAGATCATCAGGACAACGTGGTCGAGCAGGTAGTTCGCCCGACCGGGCTGGTGGACCCTGAAATTGAAATTCGCCCGGCCACAGGTCAGGTGGATGACTCACTCCATGAAATTCATCAGCGGGTTGAGAAGGGCGAGCGGATTCTGATTACCGTACTGACGAAGCGGATGGCCGAAGACCTGACCGAGTTCTTGCATGAACAGCAGGTTCGCGTGCGGTATCTGCACAGCGATATTGATACGGTTGAGCGGGTTGAGATCATCCGCGATCTACGCTTAGGTGAGTTTGATGTGCTGGTGGGCATTAACCTGCTGCGGGAAGGTCTGGATATTCCGGAAGTTTCTCTGGTTGCTATTTTTGATGCCGATAAAGAAGGCTTTCTGCGTTCTGAGCGCTCTCTGATTCAGACCATTGGTCGGGCGGCGCGTAACCTGAATGGTAAAGCGATTTTGTACGCTGACCGTGTGACCGATTCAATGCAGCGGGCAATGGATGAGACCGATCGCCGTCGTGAGAAGCAGCTCGCCTTTAATGAAGAGCATGGTATTACACCGAAAGGTGTTATGAAGTCAGTCGAAGATATTCTTGAGGCTGCTCCGCCTCCGGGTAAAAAAGGCAAGCAGCGAGGACGTGCTCGTCAGCAGGTGGCAGAGAAGGAAGCAGGCTATTCGGCGGACGATTGGCAGCACCTGAACGCAGCGGAACTCGGGAAACGCATATCCAAAATTGAGGACGATATGTTTAAAGCTGCGAAGGATCTGAACTTTGAAGAGGCGGCCAAACTGCGTGACCTGCTGCACTCAATGAAAGAGAAAATGATCCAGAATAGCTGAGCGGGTTCTTCTCACTGCTTAAATCAAAAAGCCCTCTGTCTGTACCGAGGGCTTTTTTAGTGTTTTGGCAAAGGTTGTGCGCTATCAGGCAGTCACGATGCCTGTGAAGATAACAAACAGGGCAACGATGCCAGTGTCCCAGACCAGGGTACGGACTACAGGGATGCCCGCCGCATAGATCACAGGGTAAACAATACGTGCTGCGGCAAACACAATTGAACCCCAAACGGTCAGCCCGTTTGAAATCTCTGTTTGTGCAGCGACCAGAACCAGAGCGACAAAGATGAAACCTGTTTCAATGTTGTTGCTGACAATCCGGTTAAAGCGTTGCGCGAGAGGGCTTTCCTCAGCGGGTGCTTCATCGCGGTTGCTCATAAAGTACGATATCCCATACGCTTTCATTGCAATGGTGGCCTGAAGTAACAGAACAATCAGGCAGGTCATCGCAAACGTCAGCAGTGACATCATTTCGGTCGTCATTCGGGTTTCTCCTGTAGAAAAATAGTCAAACTTCTATAAAACTAGGCCGCTGTGCTCGTAATGAGGTGACAGTCTGGCGGTAGGTCTATATAAGAGGCGGCTGGACTCAAAAAGGATTCACCAGTTAGAAAAAATATTTCACTGAAAGGGATAAGGAGTTGATTCGGTGACGATTAAGGAAATTCAGGAAGCAATGATCGTACGTGCTCAGGCGGGTGACAGTGAGGCCTTATCTGAGCTGCTGCAGGCGGTTCGTCCGAATGTTCATAACTATGCAATGAAGCACTGTATAATCAACGACGTCGATGATGCCGTTCAGGAAGTTCTCATCACAGTATCCCGGCGTTTAGAGAGTTTGAAAATTGTAGCAGCCTTATCTTCATGGTTGTTTACGACAACCCGTCGTGAATGCCGACGCTTAGGGCGTGTTGCGTTTGATTTCGACCCGCATGGCGATGGCTCCGCCCTCGAGTGGCTCAACGCAACACCGGAGCAGGATCAACTGATTGATCTGACGCGTGCGATCCACGACTTACCTGATCTTTATCGTGAAGTGCTACTGATGAAAGATTACGAGCAACTGACCAATCGTGAAATTGCCGATAAAACCGGGGAATCGGTTGCGGCGGTTAAGAGTCGTTTGCACCGCGCGCGCCATGGTCAGAGATCAGTTATTGCAGGAACCCTCCAATCTGAGCAGTGAGGCCTATCAGTAATACCGGCCCATAAAAAAGCCCGCATTGCGGGCTTTTCGGTTTTAACCGAGGTCAGAATCAGGCTTCGGCCATTGGTTTTACAACAAAGAGCAGGTCTCCCTGGTTCACTTGCTGACCGTCCGTGTTCATAACACGAGTCACCTTAAACTTCTGCTTAGCCGGGTAGAGCTGGCTACCTGCGCGGTTAAACTGTTTAAGGCTAAGCGGTGTGAACATTTTCATGGCTTCCATCAGGCACAGAGTCTGAGATACATCGATGACGTCGCCTTCTTTAACAAAGGCAGGCTCACTTGGTGACGACGAGCCGTAGAAGATACTTGTCGATGGTGACAGTACTTTCAGTTCGTCTGAGCCTTCAATTTTGAGCTGAGAAGCATCAACCGCATCGGCACTCATGTCTGCTGCGTCTTCGATGTCTTTAATCAGAGCATCAAGATCAATACGATCCAGGAATTTCGGCAGGTAGGTTGTATCGTAAACGCCATCTACAAACACGTTGTCGTCCAGTACGCGCTTAAGTAGCGGAATGTTGGTACATACGCCGGTGATTTTTATTTCATCCAGGTATTTACGCAGTTTTGCGATGGTGTCGTTACGATCTTCACCGTAACAAATGATCTGAGCGACCATGCTGTCATAGAAAGGGGATACCTGCTTGCCTGCAGCAGCCATCGAAATAAGTTCGATGTGATCGTACTTCGGCAATACGCACTCACGGATCGTTCCTGGTGTTGGAACAAATTCAACGTTGTCGCCTTTGAATACGGCTTTTTCAGCGTTAACACGTACTTCAATGGCGTAACCTTTGTGATCTGGTTTCAGATCGGCAATGTCACCACCTTCGGCAATGCGGAACTGAGTCGAGACGATATCGATACCAGAAACCAGTTCAGTAACGGGGTGCTCTACCTGAAGACGGGTATTCATCTCCATAAAGTAGATCGCCATGTTGTCGAGGTCGAAAATAAACTCAACGGTACCAGCACCGACATAGTCGACAGCGTCTGCCAGTTTTTCGGCGTAATCGTAGGCGCCTTGCTCTAGCTCTCGCGGCAGCATGGTAGAGCCAGATTCTTCGAAAATCTTCTGGTTATTACGCTGCACCGAGCAGTCACGCAGGCCCAGGATTTTGGTGTTGCCCCGAGAGTCACGCAGAACCTGAACCTCAATGTGGCGCAGAGACGTCACGTATTTTTCGAGGTAAACATCACCGTTACCAAACGCGGCTTTCGCTTCCGTGGAAATCTGGTGGAACAGGGCGTGAATGCGATCTGCCGATTCAACCACCTGAATACCTTTACCGCCCCCACCGTGCACGGCTTTAAGCAGAACAGGGTATCCGATTTCGTCGGCTACGCTTGCGGCATTGGCGGAGCTGGTCAGGATGCCGTGGGAACCGGGTACAACTGGCACGTTAACGCGCATCGCGGTGTTAATAGCGTTTGATTTGTTCCCCATGGTTTCCATTGAGGAGACCGGCGGGCCAACAAAATTAATGTCGTGGTTGCCACAGAGCGCAGCGAACTGGCTGCTTTCTGACAGGAAGCCAATCCCGGGGTGCAGTGCATCAACACCTTCGTGATGCGCAATGCGCAAAACAGACTTGGCGTTGAGATAACTTTCATCCGGTGTGTTACCACCAATACAGACAACGCGATCCTGTGGCCCCAGCATATCGACAGGCACAGATTCCATGTCCGGGTCAGACTGGATCAGTACAACTTTAATGTCGTTTTCCTGTGCTTTGCGGATCAGCTTAACAGCGGTACAGCCTCGTGCGTGAACCATGACCTTGTCGATCTTGCCGTACTTTTTCTGGCTGACTTCGTCTTCGGCGGTCAGTGGTGCCATGCGTGCGGCAGAGACATAACCTTCAAGGACACGTTCGAGTACGTCGTTAACGCTGTAGCGCGCCACCGGCATATCCGGGTCAATCTCGCGCAGGCGTTCATCGAGGTCGTCAAAGAATGGGTTCGATACCAGGCCATCCATGGAGTCTGAAGAAACCGATAAATAGTTCGACAGAGTGCAGGTGCTTGGCAGATAGCTAGGCACAACGATCTGCCCGGCGAACGGCATATTCGTACCTGAGAAATAATAGGTTTGCGCCAGCGGGTGGGTAACAAAACTTGCCTGAGCACCACCAGTACAGTCGCCGAAACCAAAGACAACAAGAGGCAGGTCATTATCGCGGACAAAACGTGTAATACGATCGTTGACCACAGCCATAGAGAAGAGCGCCGCAGCGCCTTCTTTGGTTTGCATGCCGCCGGATGATACGAAGCAGACAACAGGCAGTTGCTGGCGTGCACATTCGACCATTAATTTGCAGAATTTCTCAGCACTGGCCATATCAAATGCGCCCGCCTGGAAATCCAGATTTGATACCAGCGCACCGACGCGCTGTGTTTTGCCACCGATATTAATATCCGCAAGGCCGGTGATGACACCGCATGGCTGAATATTGTTCTTCAGTGCTTTTTCGATAGAAGAACGGAAACCCGGAAAGGCTACCGGATCAGCAGACATCAGGTTGGCATTAGTCTCTTCGAAGTTGTCGAAGAAGCGCTCGATGATCGCTTTCGGGGAAGCACGTTTCTGACGTTTGGTGTCGTCGAGCACGTCCTGAATCAGCAAATCGTGGTAGGCCATCGTCAGACGGTTCCAGAAGTCTTTGCGACGACCGATGCTGACCGGGTTGATGCGCCCGTTGTAGCTTTTGCCGGATTGCTCTGCGTTATAGTACTCAGGCAGAAGCTTCTCGAAAATAAACGTGATAACAACAAACAGTGTCTCAGACAAACGTGGGAACGCGAGTTTTTTCCACTCTTCGACGGACTTCAGGAACTCACCGCTCTGTGAGCTTTTTATGAAATAACTGAGCCAGTAATTAAACGACTCCAGCTCTTTCATTGTGTAACTTTCACCTTTGGTTGCCTCAGACAATGATTTGTCGAGCAGGGCTTTTACAGAGTCACGGGAAAGAGCGCGGTTGTTATTGGCTTCTTTAGCGACGCTGACCAGGTTATGGATAAAGTTATCGTAGAGGCTGCCAAACACCAGCATGTTCTGGCAGACGTGGCGGAATTCTTCACGCAGTTCGTCATGCAGAATCGCATCCAGAATCGTGATGTCTGGGTTAGCCGGGTTCTGAATGTTTTCCTGACGGAACTGAATATACGGTGCCAGCGCTTCTTCAATAATTCTGCGGTTAGCTTCAGTCGCTTGTGTTTCTTCGTTGTTGCACAGTGCTTCTGAACGTGTCGAAAGCTTCAGCTCAGCGCGAATACTTTCTGGCAGTAGTTCGTCAGAAAGAATGGTATTCAATGCGGTTGCCAGAGACTGACGCAGTGTCCCTTTGCCTTTTTCGGCGTTGCGCTCGGAGGTCAGCTCCTGGCGGGTTTCGTGTGGTAATTGCTCACGAATATAGGCCGCCAATGGGTGCGGGTTGTCTTCAATAAAGTCGGCAACGGCACTGGCATCGAGAATATCGGACGAGCGCAGCAGGAAGCGGCTCTGGCGATAATCTTCGAGATAATTCAGCAGGCCCTGGAAATTAACAGCGGCATCAGATTTCCAACGGTTAAACAGGTACAGGCCGAAATTAAAGCAGAGGTCCTGCTTCGCTTTCAGGTAGTTATTCTTTGGCTCACCCAGGAAAAGACGGACGATAGTATTACGGCTTTCGTCACGCTCTTCGTACTTCGCCCAGAAGTTTTTCCAGCTTTTCTGCAGACCATCGTCGTAAACGATTTTTTCAGGCGCCTGCAGCCATTTCTGGAACTTACGGTTCTGCTCATTCTGGATACGTTGCTCCAGCTGACCTGCAGGGATTTCTTTATCCGCAAGGCGGCCGTAGTTCTCAACCGTGGTTGAGTGAATACGACGACGCAGGGTCAGGTAACGCGTGTAGCGATAGCATAAGCCGAATATATTGATGTGTTCGGTCGGGCTTTGCGCAAGAAAGAAATTCGCGTTATTTTCAAGCGTCGATAGTTTCTCGGATGGGTTCAGGAAACGATCAATACTGCTTTTGTAGTGATCCATCAGGTAAGGGTTGTTGCGCGTAAATTCTTTCGCACCTTCCTCGATGGATTGAATACCGCTGGTAATTGCACGCAGAAGATTGGCACGCTTTTCATCGGCATCGGTGGGTGCGTAATCAATGATGCCATCAATCACACCGGATTCACGCAGCTGGTAGCCTGACACGCCGACGTATTTGGCACACTCCTGCCACGACAGGTTGTACTTACGCGCGATGCTGGCAAGGCCCTGGGGTTGAATGGTGTTAAAAATACCATCACGAACCGACAGCAGAATATTGGTTGCTGCGAGCGGAATAGCACCACCCGAGTAACCCGCCCCCCAGATAATACCGATGGTTGGTACATCGTTGTTTACCATCTCGGTAATCAGGTGGCTGATGGAGTGTGCCTGGTTATTCGCGTTTGCCAGTTCACCCGCGTCTGCTCCAGGTGTGTCGATAAAGGTAATGATCGGCATTGCACGGCTGGCGTAGTTTTTTGCCTGTTGTGCTGCACGGTTGTGATGTATCGGGCCCCAGGCTCCGTTGGCGTGGGAGCGGTTCTGACAGATAAAACCGACACGCCGAATCTGACCACCAAAGTCGAGGTCGGCTTCTGCGCAGTAGAGCGGGCCGTCTTCAACTTCTGAGATGATACGTACAACGAGATGTTTAACGATGCTTTTTGCGTCAGTGCGCTGAGGGTTTTCGCTAGGTGCAACGACGCTTTGGATATAGTCGTCGATGTTGAGCTTTCTCAGTCGGTCCAGCTCAATAGCACATTGCTGTGGTGCAATCAGGCCTTTGACTTTGTGATCAACCGCGTTGTCCTCGTACTCAGGAAAGAGCGAGAAGTCCGCCGATAATTTTTCGGCGATCTGAAATAACGGGTCCGTATGATTCGGTAATTCTTGTTGTGTCATGCGTTGTATTCCGTTGGTCATTTTCAGGCGTTTCACTGAACCCGGTGTCACTGGGTTACATGCCTGACTTTTTTAGTTTTTATGCCCCATACAGTAATTTCCGGTATCCCGGAGAGAGGTATGCCACGGTTATCCGCTTGTTAAACCTTCTTAAACACCAGAGTGGCATTCGTGCCACCAAAGCCAAAGCTGTTTGACATGATCGTCGTCAAACTGGCATCACGGTTTTCGGTCACAAGCGGCACGTCCGCCGCGCCCGGATCGCGTTCAGTAACGTTCGCGCTTCCGGTGATAAAGCCGTCTTTCTGCATTAACAGGCAGTAGATAGCTTCCTGAACACCTGCCGCTCCAAGAGAGTGGCCAGTCAATGATTTGGTTGAGCTGAAAGGGGGCACGTTACCACTGAAGGCACGCTTTACAGCGTCAAGCTCGCAAATATCACCCGCTGGCGTACTGGTGCCGTGGGTGTTCAGATAATCTATGTTCGGGTTGCCGGCCATTTCCAGGGCGTCGCGCATACAGCGTTCGGCACCTTCGCCAGAAGGGGCAACCATGTCTGCGCCATCAGAGGTGGCGCCATAGCCGATAATTTCGGCATAAATAGTGGCACCGCGTTTAACAGCGTGTTCGTATTCTTCGAGTACGACCATTCCCGCTCCACCGGCAATAACAAAACCATCGCGGGTTGCGTCATAAGGGCGTGAGGCCTTATCCGGAGTGTCGTTATACTTTGTTGAAAGAGCACCCATGGCATCAAACTGCATGGTGAGTGTCCAGTGCTCTTCCTCACCGCCGCCAGCAAACATAATGTCCTGCTTACCCCATTGAATAAGCTCCATGGCATTACCGATGCAGTGAGCGCTGGTCGCACAGGCCGAGGTAATGGAGTAGTTCACTCCACGGATAGAAAATGGCGTGGCGAGGTTCGCTGATACGGTGCTGCCCATGGAGCGGGTTACGCGGTATGGGCCTACCCGGCGGATGCCTTTCTCGCGCAAGGTGTCGACAGCTTCGACGATATCGCTTGAGGATGCACCACCAGAGCCTGCAATGAGACCGGTACGTGGGCTGCTGACCATATCGTCGCTGAGACCAGCGTCGGCAATGGCTTCTTTCAGTGCAATGTAGGAATATGCAGCAGAATCGCCCATAAAGCGGCGTTGTTTACGATCGATATGGTCATCTGGGTTTATCTGTGGCCGACCGGCAATATGGCTTCTGAAACCGGCTTCTTCATACTCAGGGATATAACGGATACCCGATGTCTGGCCTTTCAGGGAGGTCAGTACCTCTTCCTTATTATTGCCGATGCAACTAACAATTCCTAACCCAGTGATAACGACGCGGCGCATTACGACTAAACCTTGCCTTCTGTTCTGATACCTTAGACACACGTGGAAGGCTCACGGACGCCTCCTCCCACAGAAGCCCATCACTATAAAGCACTGGGCGCCGGGAACAAATCAAAATGTTTGATTTCAGTGGATAGGGGCCGGATTTGGCTCACTTACGCAAAGCAGCGACCGTCTGGCGCCAATATGAGGCAAGTGCCAGCAGGGCAATGACGGCAGCCGCGACAGTCAGGATGCGGGTGTCAGGGTAGCGGCTGTCGTGAAATAACATGGTAACGCAGGTGATGGTCATGAGGCCTGCTGCGAAGCGTTCAAGGCCTTTACCTTGTAGCCACCAGATCTCGTCAGTCAGCTTTTGGGCGATCAATGCGAAGATCAGACCTGCAGCAGAGCCGACGAGGATGTCGAGCGGCCAATGCGCGCCGACAGCTGCGCGACTGATCGCGGCGGTTAAGGCAATCACAAGGAGTGCAATCGTGCCACTCAAGCTACGCATGTTGAGAGCGAGTAAGCCGGCGGTCGCCAGTGCCGTGAAGGAGTGTCCGGATGGGAAGGCGTGGTTTTTTACAACTGGACCAATGACCTTGAACATGTCGGCATCCAATACGGCAGGCGGACGTGGTATCTCAAGCAGGTTCTTCAGGCCATGAACAAACAAAGCGCCGATAATCAGTAGTACAAACCCAGAGTTGAAAATATGTGGGTATCGGCTGGCAACAAGCGCAATGACGGCAACGGCAAACAAGGTGTCTGCTACGAAGGTCATGTTGGCCCAAAAGGCATCCGGCAGTACACCAGCATTGGCGTTGAACCAGAGGAAGATTTCTTGATTAGAGCCTTGCGACGTTACGCCAGCTGCTAAAACAAGCAGTATCATGGCGAGGCTGATCAGCAGGGTATCGGTCTTCATTCGGTTGCTTCGCTTGTTGGTTGTTCGCCGCTGTGGCGAATAATCATGATTGGGCCTGATTGATAGAGCACATCAAATGGGTGCTCAATCCGTTTCACCCGGTCTTCGCGGGCGAAGCCGACCTCGCCTGGTTGCAGACGGCGACGCTCTGTCCAGGTATCGAGATAAACGTTAAAGCTTGGCATGTCGATTGATTGCGTCACTACCGGTTTGCCCAGCTCTTTGGCAAACATTGCAGCGTCCCAGACCGGGCGCTGCTGGGTTTCACTGAAGGTCGGGATGAACAGGAACCAAAGCAGAACAGACTGCACGACACCCGCCAGTACAAGGCCAAACCAGGGGCTGAAGCGCTTCCAGAAAATAAACGCAAGCGCGACGAGCGTCCCCAGCCCCGCCAGAATCACGAAGTCGGTATTGAAGTACTCGGCCGCACGCTGTGCTGTGGCGATCTCAATGGGGTTGGTCAGTCGCGCCTCGACGATTGGGATCAATAATGGGAAGGCAACCATAAGGCCAAACAGAATCAGCGGAAAGACGGCGGCCAGTACCCGGCTCTGTAGCCAGTTGCGGTAACGCGCCATCAGAATAACCAGCGGTGTCACACCATAGAGGATGTAGTGCGGCAGCTTCGTGCTGGCGAGACTGAATAATACCAGGACGACCAGAAACCAGATCCACAAGAAGCGATTCAGATGGTCGCCACCGGTCAGCGTGGTTTTGATGGAAGGCAGTATGCGAATCAGCAGCCCTCCAAACGGTGCGAGTATGAAAGGCAACACCATTGGGTAAAACAGCAAGCCACCATCGTGTCCTTCCATGGCGTTGTTGAAGCGATTGACGTTGTGTTTCATGAAGAAACCGTCAATGAACTCCTGACCGTGGATCTGATAGGCCGCGATGTACCAGGGAGCTGCGATCAACAGGAATATAATCCAGCCGGGGATGTAGAAGATGGCACGCAGGAATTCCTGGCGGTAACCACTGCTCAGGTAGAACAATCCTCCGGCCAAAAATGGGATGGCAACTGCCACCGGGCCTTTGGTGAGAGTGCCCAAAGCCATCAACACATAAATGCCGACCAGCAGACCTCGGGATGGCGCCTGAGAATACAGATACATGGCAAGCATCGTGGTTGCCAGTATCATGTTGAGAAGCCCGTCTGCAGTGGCAACGTGTGTGATCGCATTGATGCCAGCGGCAGTGGCAGCTATGAGTGCAGCGGCAATGGCCGTCTGTTGGTCAGTCACGCGGCGTGTGAAGGCAAATATTGCCAGCACCCAAAGAATCCCTGCCAGTGCGGATGGAAGGCGGAATACCCAGACATCGGTGCCGAATGCTGCAACCGACGCGGCCTGAAGCCAGTAGATCAGGATGGGTTTATCAAAACGTATGCGGTCGTTGAGGTAGGTGGTAATGAAATCACCACGCTCAAACATCCCCCGTGTCGCTTCGCTGAATGCGCCTTCATCGTGGTCAAACAGCAGGAAGCCGTTGAGGTTCATGGTCATCAGAACGACGACAAACCCCAACAGCCAGAGAGGCAGTGCAGTGCGGCTCATAAAGAAATCAACTGGTCGATGAGTTCGTTGTCCCGGATGCGCTGGTGTCAGGTGCCTGGGCTGACTCGCTGGCTGCGGCCCAGTCATCGTCACTTGCAGGTACTTCGTCGTCTCTGTGGTAGATAACGTACTGCTCGCGCTTCGATGATTCAAAATACGTGCGGGAGATCAGTTCTGAGAGTACACCCGTAGTCAGGAATTGGAGCGATGCAATCAGGAAGACGATCGCGATCAGGAAGAGTGGCCGGCCGCCTATGTCTTCGCCCATGGCGAATTTAACAATCGCGAGATAGACCAGCAGTAATGAGCTTACCGATCCCAGTGCCAGGCCGATCGAGCCGAAAAAGTGACCCGGGCGGGCGCGGTAACGCATGAAAAAGTAAACAGAAAGCAGGTCCAGGATCACCCGGAAAGTACGCGAAATGCCGTACTTCGATTCGCCGGCGGTGCGAGCGTTGTGGTTAACCACAATTTCGCCGATACGGCTTGGTGGTACAACAGCGGCCACCCAGGCTGGGATAAAGCGGTGCATTTCGCCGTACAGACGGACCTGCTTGATGACGGACGACTTGTAGATTTTCAGAGAACAGCCGTAGTCGTTGATGCGTACACCTGTGATTTTACCAATCAGACGGTTAGCAATACGTGATGGAATCTTACGCAGGAACAGGTCGTCCTTACGGTTTTTGCGCCAGCCGGTCAACAGGTCGAGGTCGCGTTCGATCAGGTGGTCAACCATGCGTGGTATATCGCCCGGGTCATTCTGCAGGTCACCGTCGAGCGTTGCGATCAGGTCGCCACGGGCTTCGTCGATACCCGCCTGCATCGCTGCTGTCTGACCGAAGTTTCGGCGCAGCTCAATAACACGCACATGACGACCGTACTGGTCAGCTTCGCGTTGCAGGGCCTGAGGTGTGCCGTCAGTCGAACCGTCGTCGACGACCAGTAGCTCCCACTTACCTTGGTAAGTAGACAGAGCATTGTGAACCGCTTCCACCATGGGTTTTGCATTTTCTATTTCGTTATACATAGGAATAACGATTGAGAGAGATGGCTTGGCGTTTTTTGCCTCAGTCAAGGGAGATACCACGCTTAGTCTTAAGAAAGTCGTGCGCGATGATACCGGAAACTCGTACCCGGTAAAATAACTGCTTCCCTCAGAATCCGGCTGCTTCAGTGCTTAATCACCGAACGCTGAGTTGCAAGCGTCAGTATTCCCGTGAGGATAAAGGTGCTGCCGAGTACGAACAGGTGCAGGTTTACCGCTGCTGCAAGAGCTGGGCCGCTCTCGATCCCCCAGGGGAGGAGGCCAGCCAGTACACCGGCTTCGTAGGTTCCAGCGCCCGCCAGTCCGTGAATTGGCAGTACTGAGCTGAGTTCGCCCGTAGTGGCGCCGCTCCAGCTTGCGCTGAGAGTCAGCCCAGTGAAGGCACTGAGTAACCAACTGAAGACAGCGAGTTTTACTACCCAGTTGATGATGGTCCAGAGCAGGGCGCGGATAAAAGTGAAGGGGTTGTCTGGCAAAGCTGTCATTAATTCCAGCACTTTGGCTTTCCAGCCCTGACCGGTTTGCAGATGTTTACGCACCATTTCCTGTAAAACGAGAGCGAGTAGCGGTGCGGCGAGTACAGCTCCCGCCAGTGCGTAGCGTATTTCCTCTCCCCATGGCATCAGGCTTTGCAGACTTATGAAGGCCAGGGCGAGCAGAACGTAGAGGTCGAGCAGCCTGAGCCAGAGCAGTGCAGGCCCGGAATGTCGGTAAGGAACCTGATACTGCTGTTTCATCAGGAGCGGGAAGGTCGCTTCACCGCTGCGCATAGGCAAAAGGTTGTTAAAAAAATTATGAAGTACTGTAATTCTTAAAAGGGGAGTGAACTGACCCTTGGTGTAGCTGCCAAAAAAATCGTAGAAACGCAGGGCCCTCAAAAGATAACTGACGAGCATCAGTGCCAGCGCGATAATAAGCTGGCGAGGTTCAATGGTTTGCCAGCTCTCGGCAACGTTAGCCCATCCATAATGTGCCTCTACTAACCAGACCAGGCCTAATAATAAGGCCGTACCCAGCCAGAATTTCCAAGATTTCAACACGAGAAGAAGAGTCCTGTTATGAAGCAGGCGCGTATTCTCTATGTTGAAAACCCATGTGGCAATACCGGGGAAACCCGCGGCGTTTATTCGCATCTGTTGCGCTTTGTGTCATTCCGCTACAATTTGCCCATGTTCGCGCCTGAATCGTCAGGCTTACTGCCCGTTGTTGGAGAAACTCAGTTGAAAGTTCTGTTGGTTAAAACATCGTCTCTTGGAGATGTATTTCATACGCTACCTGCGGTGCAGGACGCGTTCCGGCAGGTGCCCGATATTGAATTTCACTGGGTCGTTGAGGAAGGTTTCAGCGAAGTGCCCGAATGGCACCCGGCAGTCACCCGTGTGATTCCGGTTGCGTGGCGACGTTGGCGTAAGTCGTTAAAAGACCCGGCAGTGCGTGCAGAAATGAAGGCCTTTTATCGTTCAATTCGAAAAGAAAAGTACGACCTGGTTCTTGATGCTCAAGGTCTCATAAAAAGTGCTGTCTTTACCCGTCTGGCGCGCGGGACCAAAGCTGGCCTTGATCGTGCGAGCCTGCGAGAGCCACTTGCGGCTCTCGCGTACAAACGTCGTATTCGTGTGCCTAAGGGCCAGCACGCGATTCTCCGAACGCGTCAGTTATTTGCCCGGGCACTGAACTACCGGCTGCCCGAACAACTGGCTTACGGCATTGATAAGTCTCGTTGGCAGCGGCCTGATATTGAAGGTGAGTATTGGGTATTTCTTCATGGAACAACATGGGTAACAAAGCTGTGGCCTGAGGCCTACTGGCGTTCGCTGGCTGAGTTGGGCGTTGCTCAGGGCAAGAAAGTGGTCTTGCTCTGGGGGAATGACGAAGAGCGTGAACGGGCTGAGCGCATTGTTGATGGTATCGAGGGTGCTCAGGTGCTTCCGCGAATGCCGTTGAATGAAGTCAGTGCCTGGCTTGCCTATGCAGAGGGCGTCGTCGGTGTGGACTCTGGCTTGTCTCATCTGGCCGCAGCCATGGAAACGGGAATGATCGCTATCTTTGGATCAACCGATGCCACTCTGACGGGGGTACTGGGGCCGCACTGTGAAATCATTAAGAGTGATCTCGAATGTGCGCCGTGTCGCTCGAAGCTGTGTCTGCTGAATGAGCCCGGCGACATTCAGCCGCCGTGCTATCGAGAAATCACCCCCGAGCGGGTGAAAGATCAGTTACTGATACAAATCAGCGAGGCCTGAGTCGGCCTAATATTTCTTCAGGCGCTGCGTGCCTGGCGGGCAGATTGCTCCATCGAAGTGTTCAGTTCCCGACGACGGAATTCACCCGGCGAAATCCCAGTCCAGGTCTTGAAGCGGCGTTGGAACGAACGCGGTTCAGTGAACCCCAGTCGCAACGCGATGTCCGATACGGACCATTCTTTTGTTGTCAGCCATTCCTGAGACAGTTCGAGTCGGAGTTCGTCGAGAATCTGCTGATAAGATGACTCTGCCTCCAGAAGGCGTCGCTGCAGGGTGCGCTCAGACATGCCCAGTTGGCTTGCTACACGCTCACGTCGAGGGATCGTTCTTTCCATCATGTTCTGCAGGGTAGAGCGTACCTGGATGACGACAGGGTCACACTGTTGCAGTTCCTGATGCTGCTTTTCTGCCTGCTCTTGCAGCGTTTTAAGCAGTGTTGGGTCGGGATGGCGAATCGGCAGGTCCATCAGTGATGCGTCAAACTCCATAACGTTTACTCCTGAATCAAAGATCAGTTCGCAGCGGAAGTATTCTTGATAGCGCTCAAGGGTTTCCGCCGGTGGGGCTTTGTGTTCGAAATAGATTCTTATCGGTCCGATATCGTCCCGGCCGGTTACCCAGCGCGCGTACTCGACGGTCGTGGCCAGATATTCATCAATCAGATGAGGGCGGACCAGTGGATCGCGGCAATAGCAGTTCCAGCGTACTGAGACGATGTGTTCACCTTCGGCGAGGTCTGTTGTGCCCAGATTGCCAATAAGTGCTTCATAGCGAGGCACCAGGCGGAAGGCTTCACCGCCACTTTGACAATTCATGATCAGATAGCCGACCAGACCAAATGCGCCTGGTGCGACATAGCGGGCGCTCTTGAAACCAAATTCAGGATCGCCTGCCTTAGTAATCATCCAGCGCATCATCGCTTCGAAATCGCAGGCTTCGACTCTTGCCAGGCGATTATCAAGTACTCCGTGATTAACAGAGCATGCGTTGAGTACATCGGTTGGCGCTATGCCGTAGTCCTGCGCTGTACGTAGAAACAGACGTACGAACGCCGACGACACTGTGCCGGGGACATAATTATTATTCTTGTTCATAAGCTCTTCCATGTATCTGGAACATTCTGTGTCAGAACCGCACCTAACGGGTAGATCAGCAGAAACATAGGATGAACGTTATACTGGTTTAACGCTTCGTGTGCGGCAAGCACATGTGTGTTACAGAATGTTAGTGCCCGGTTACATAGTTTCCGTCGCTTTCATTTCTGACACGGGATGGCGCAGAATGCTCAAAAGGGGGAGATCTATGTCCATAATTGATTGGAAGTCTGGTGGAAGAGAGCGCAGCTGGCGTGCTCTGACCGAGAATACACATTGGGATATTGTCATCGCTGGTGGTGGTGTCACCGGCGCGGGAGTGGCCAGAGAAGCGGCCCGGCGAGGCCTGCGTGTGTTACTTGTTGATCGCCAGGACTTTTCCTGGGGGACCTCCAGTCGCTCTTCAAAAATGGTTCACGGTGGACTTCGTTATATCGCCCAGGGCGATGTGCGCACAACGCTGCATTCTGTAAAAGAGCGCGAGCGGCTGATGCAGGAAGCCCCGGGGTTGGTGGATCTTATGCCGTATATGATGCCGCACTACGAAGGGCGTTTTCCGGGGCGGTTTGCATTCGGCATGTTGCTTAAGGTTTATGATCTGCTGGCCCGCCGGAAATACCATACCTTTCATGGCGCCGCCGCTATTCGTGAACGATATCCGTTCATCAACCCGGAGGGACTTGCGGGTGCATCGGAGTTTGCGGATGCCGTCACGGATGACAGTCGTCTGGTGATGCGTATCCTCCATGAAGCCCGTCGTGATGGGGCTGAGGTAATCAATTACGTCGCGGTTGACGGTACCGAGCAGAATGCTGACAGCGTCACTGTTACGCTGAGAGACACGATCGGAGGAGCGAGCTGCAAAGTATCGGCTTCGGTACTGGTGAATGCGACAGGCGTCTGGGTTAATGAGTTACGGGAGCAACTGGGCCAGAGTGCTGATGTGCGTCCGGCACGTGGTAGTCACATTGTGATTCCGGCAGAGCGCTTACCAGTGGATGTTTCTTTCACAATTCTCCACCCTGAGGATCAGCGACCGATCTTTGTCTATCCGTGGGAAGGCCGGACAGTGATTGGCACAACCGATCTCGATCATCCTAAACCCGACAATGGTGAAGTAGGTATTACCCGCCGTGAGATGGATTACCTTCTTGCTCTGGCTGCGTTTCAGTTTCCCGCAGCCGGTATTCAGGAACAGGACGTGATCTCAAGCTGGGCGGGTGTTCGTCCATTGGTTGCCAGTGGTGCGAAAAACAGTTCAAAAGAAAGCCGCGATCATACCGTCTGGAAGGATGGTCGCGTGGTGTCTGTCAGTGGCGGCAAGCTGACAACGTTTCGTCTGATTGCTCTGGACGTTCTGAAAGAAGCTCGGGATGAGCTACCCGAATACGACGTTGATAAGAAAGCCCCGGTGTTCAGCAAAACAGAGACGAGCGTAGCTTCTCTTGCCGGTGAAGAGATGGCGCACCGCCTGGCAGGATTTTACGGTCAGGATGCGGCTGAAATCATTAGGACAGCCAAGGCACATGGTGGCGCTGCGGATCTCCAGTGTATTCCGGGAACGCACGCATGTTGGGCAGAATTGCGTTGGCAGGCCGCGAGTGAGGCGGTTGTGCATCTCGATGACTTATTGCTGCGCCGCAATCGCCTGGGTCTGTTGCTCAAGAATGGCGGTCTGGATTTACTCCCTGAGCTTAAGGAACGACTTCAGCCCATGCTGGGTTGGTCTGATGAGCACTGGGCGGCAGAGGTAGAGCGCTACCGCCGCCTGTGGACGCAATACTATTCACTGCCATCGGCTCAGTCTGAGCAGGCTGCGAACCTGTCAGAGGCTGAGATCGCCTGATTGATGCGAAACCGTATGGATAGCTTGTTCGATGCTGGCTTCCAGTTCGCCCGGAGAGACGTCAAGTGAGGCCCAGTCGATGGCGTCGGCTGCGCCTTTTTCCCACTGCATCAGTGCTTTCAGGTGCTTACCGTAGGGACCAGCATTTTCGGTGATTGCTTGGGTCAGCTCTTTGGGCAGATTGACCCGGGCACAGACTTCGTCGATAGGCATATCCAGCATGGCGTCAAGTAACGAGAACAGCCCAAGAGTGAATGCGGTATCGGGCTCCATCGTCTTAGTGACCGAGGACAGATTCTGCATCAGGTAGCCACGAAACAGGGCCTGCTGTTGCAGGATGGCTGGTTTGTCCGAGAGTTTGCCAAGGGCCAGAAGGTTCGCCCAGTTACGTATACGATTGAGGCCAAGTGCAGTAGCTGCTCTCTGCAGGCTTGTAATTGAGGATCCCTGGTTCACCTGTGGGGAGTTAGCCATCTGTAACAAACGATAACTTAATTGAGGGTCGCGGCGCACAGTATCGACAATATCGTCGAAGTCAGCTTCTTCCTGATTTAGTGCTCCTAAGAGCTGCATGACAGCAATATGGGAGTCGGGTGTCCGGCGTCCGAACAGAACGGCGGGCTTCGAGAAAAAATAGCCTTGGAATAAGTCGTAGCCTGCAGCTCTGCAGTGCTCGAACTCCTCGTAGGTTTCTACCTTCTCCGCCAGCCAGATAAGGCCTTCGCGGTGAAATTCATTGCGGACCGCACTGGCAGCATCAAGCGAGCCAACCGCAGGGAGGTCAACTTTAACAATGTCGGCGTATTTCAGCCACGCCGCTTGAGCTTCATCGCCAGTGAAATCGTCGACGGCAATGCGGAAGCCTTGCTGTTTCAGGCGAATAACGGCATTTATGTTCTTGTCTGTCGCTGGGATATGTTCCAGTAGCTCAATCACCATCTCGTCTGGTGACAGCGGCAGGTCGATGCTCAGGAAGTCTGCTGTGAAGTTAACGAAGGCAGGCCTTCCTCCCGTGACAAGTGCCATGCCAATCTCATGAATCGCACCAATTACGACTTCGGTGGTCGCGCTGTTGCCATGTGCGTCTTGCCAGGTCTCTGTTGCATCAGGAATTGGCCTGCACAGTAGCTCGTAGGCATAAATAGCTTTGTCTCTGTCCAGAATGGGCTGTCGGGCCAGTAGTGGGCGGTCTTGCATGCGTAGTCCTGACTGTTTTATTGCGCCTTATCGACACCTGTCGCGCCGGAGCGCACGTTTGTGCGGTAATTAAAGTAAGTGTAGCTGGTATTTTGTTCTGCGTTTTGGTGATGCTTGACTACACTTTTCTGAGTAACGAAGTCCGGAGTAGATTATGAGCAACGTACTCAGCAGTGTTGACGCCCGAACCCAGCTCGTTGGGCAGAACAGGCTGGAACTACTGCTGTTCCATTTGGGTGGCCAGCAATACTTTGCAATCAATGTGTTTAAGGTGCAGGAGGTTATGCGCCTGCCTGAACTAACCAAGATTCCGGACAGTCACCCCTGTATCCGCGGCGTCTGTCATGTCAGGGGGCAAACCGTGCCTGTTGTTGACCTCAGGGCGGCCGTGAAGATGGGCCCGATGATAGGGGATACCAGCAACTGCAATATCATCGTCACTGAGTACAACATGACGATTCAGGCGTTTCTCGTTGGTGGTGTGGATCGTATTGTGAATATGAACTGGAATGAAATTCTGCCGCCTCCGGGTGGCGCGGGTCGGCAACACTACCTGACGGCGATTACCCGGATTGACGAGCGCATCGTTGAGATTATCGACGTAGAAAAGGTCCTGGCTGAGATCAGTCCTTATGAGCTTGAGCTCACAGAGGATGCCTATGATCGTGAGTTGCTTGAACAGGTGCACGGAAAAGACATTCTGATTGTCGATGATTCTAACGTCGCGTTGGAGCAGATGAAAAACGTGATCGCGCCGATGGGGCTGAATATTGTTCAGGCGCGTAACGGCCTGGAAGCGTATCAGACTCTGATGCACTGGAAACAGGAGGGGAGGGATATCCGCGACCGGCTGCTGATGATCATTACAGACGCTGAGATGCCGGAAATGGATGGTTATATGTTGACTACCGAAATCCGGCAAGACCCTGAGTTAAAAGATACCTTTGTGATTCTACACACGTCGCTGTCCGGTAACTTTAATAAAGCCATGGTCGAGAAAGTCGGTTGTGATGGCTTTCTATCGAAATTCAAACCGCACAGTCTGGCCGAAGAAGTGCAGAAACTGATTCGTATGAAAGTCGAGCAATCCAGCGCTGGTTAACGGCATATACCTGTCAGAATCCGACGTATACACTACAGGGCTCTAAGGAGCCCTTATGAAAATTTCCCGCCTGTTTGTTTATCCCGTTAAGTCCTGTGCCGGAATTGAGGTCGACGCGTTGAGCTTCGATGAAAATGGCCCCCAGGGGGATCGACGTTTTGTTATAGCGTCCCCTGAAGGTGACTTTCTCACCCAGCGTGAACTGCCAGCCATGGCGCGTATTCAACCTCGGTTCGAGCGCGATGAACTCGTACTTTCTTACCCTGAGAGGGCAGAGGTTCGTGTATCAATGAAGTCATCGTCAGAGCCACAGCGTGTCCGTATATGGAACGATGAAGTAACAGGCGTTGATTGTGGGGATAATGTTAGTGTCTGGTTGACCGATATTCTGGGGCAGACAGTTCGGTTATTCATGCTTCCTGACAACAACCCTCGCCGGGCAGATAGCCAATACGCGCCGAAGGATACGGCTGTTGGGTACGCCGATGGTTTTCCGCTTCTCATTGTTACTCAGGAGAGCCTGGATGCCCTAAGCGAGCTTGCAAAGTTGCCGGTCGATGTCCGGCGTTTTCGCCCGAATGTGGTGATTGAGGGAGCCGCTTCAGCATTTGATGAACGTGAATGGGCGGCGCTGATGACACCAGAGGGAAACCGGTTACCACTAGTTAAGCCTTGCGAACGATGTGTTATCCCAACGCGTGATCCGGACACGCTGGAGCGCAGTCCCGAGGTGATGAGCGCACTTAAAACCCTCTGCAGGCTGGATGGGAAAATAATATTTGGGCAGAACGCGCTGTTCAATGGTCAGCGCCTCAGTGTTGGCGAGGCGCTTTCGGTAGTATCAGAATAGTTCGATGTCGTCATCGGTACCGAAGGTATCGTCCATCGGCTTGTTGAAGTGGTGATGATAGATTTCCAGTGCTTCTGCGATGGAGCGGCCCGCGAGGATGTGCTCGAACATAATACGCTCAGCTTCCATGGTGTAGTTGGCTTTGATTTCGGTTTGCAGCTGAACCCATTCTTTTTCGATATAGCGCCCTTTAGGGTCGCTTATCAGGTGGCCCATCTTTTCAAGGCTTTCACCAACGTGTTCCATGCGCTGTGACAGACGGTCGTAAAACTGGAAGGCGACCACCGCTTTGCCGACTTCCTGATGAATGATTTCAGCAGCGTCTTTAATGTCTTGCGGAGCGTCCGGGTCTACCTTTGCGAAATGATCCAGCAGCAGGCGCGATTTGCTGGCGATCGAGGTGAAGCTGTGCGTCAGCGTATCCACTGAGTCATTGCCTTCCTTCATCGAGGTGTCGATCTGTGCAACGGCAAGTGCCAGTAAGGTAAGTGTCTCGCCTATCTGGCTCCAGTTCAGCTGGTCGTCCGGGACGGAGCGGCTGAGAGTGTGTCTTTGTAGTTGCGGCATGGAGTTCGCATCCGGAAAAGGTTTGAACTGAGCTTAGTACAAGCACGCGCTGGAACCAGTCATGACAGTGTAAGTCATGCAATAGTCAGGTTCTGTTTTATGGTTTTTCTTGATTTTGTGCCTGCTGTTTCAGGCGCAGAAGTAGGGAGGATGTATCTTTATCGCCGTTTCCACCAGATTCCAGCTGTTGGTAATACGCGTCTACGATTGCGGTCACGGGTAAATCAACGCCTCTGACTTTGGCCTCCTGAAGACAGATTTGCAGGTCTTTGTGCATCAGGGATACGGCAAAGCCGTGATTGTAATTACCTTTGATCATCGTCTCGTGGCGGTTGAGAAGTTGCCAGCTGCTGGCAGCGCCCTGGCCGACAAGCGACATCACTTTTTCAGCATCAAGACCACTTTCCTGTGCGAAGTGAATCCCTTCGGCAAGTGACTGAATGAGCCCGGCAACACAGATCTGATTAACCATTTTGGTCTTCTGGCCGCAGCCAGGCTCCCCCATATGAGCAATGGCCTTGGTGTAGGGGGCCGTCAGGTCTTCGAGGCGCTCGTAGGCCTCAACAGCGCACCCGGCCATCAGTGATAGTTGGCCATTCTCAGCACCTTGCTGACCACCGGATACCGGGACATCGCAGAAGAACACGTCATTCTCCGCGGCAGCAGTGGCCATCCTCTCGGCCAGGCCGGCGCTTGTTGTACTGTGATCTATGATCAGTGCGCCGGGGCTTAATTGATTTATTATACCGTTATCTATCAGCCATTCTTCGACATCTTCATCCCGGCAGACGCATAAAATAACTGCGTCTGTTTCTGCGGGGAGGGCATCCGGCGAAGGCAGGGCCTGCCCGACGTTATTACCGAGCCATTGAGTAATTTTGGATTGGCTGCGGTTTGTTACCGTAAGGGCGTGGCCTGCGTTGGCGAGATGGGCAGCCATCGGGGCTCCCATGTTGCCAAGGCCAATAAACAGGATATTCACTCGTGGTCCTTGTATGCGGTTTCTCTGGGCGAAAAAAAAGCCGCTGTTAAGCGGCTTTTCGTATCCCTGGCTTAACCTGGGTAGTCACGCTTCGCGTAACCAGTGTACAGCTGACGTGGGCGACCGATGCGGTAGTTGCCGCTGATCATTTCGTTCCAGTGTGCAATCCAGCCCGGAGTACGGCCAGTTGCAAAGATCACAGTGAACATCTCAGTCGGGATGCCGATGGCTTTCAGGATGATACCCGAGTAGAAGTCAACGTTAGGATACAGACCACGTTTAATGAAGTACTCGTCTTCAGTCGCAATCTTCTCCAGCTTCATCGCGATCTTCAGCAGTGGATCATCTTCCATACCGAGCTCAGCCAGAACTTCGTCACAGGTCTGCTTCATGACTTTAGCGCGTGGGTCGAAGTTCTTGTAAACGCGGTGACCGAAGCCCATCAGACGGAATGGATCTTCTTTGTCTTTCGCTTTTGCAACGAACTTGTCGATGTTTGACTCGTCGCCGATCTCATTCAGCATGTTCAGAACGGCTTCGTTTGCACCACCGTGGGCGGGGCCCCAGAGTGCAGCGATACCAGACGCAATACATGCGAACGGGTTGGCGCCAGTAGAGCCAGCCAGGCGTACGGTTGAGGTCGATGCATTCTGTTCGTGGTCAGCGTGCAACAGGAAGATACGGTCCATTGCTTTTGCCAGAACCGGACTTACTTTCTTCTCTTCACATGGCGTGTTGAACATCATGTGCAGGAAGTTTTCTGCGTAGCTCAGGTCGTTGCGCGGGTACATGAACGGCTGGCCGATACTGTACTTGTAAACCATTGCAGCGAGTGTCGGCATTTTCGCGATCAGACGGTGTGCAGATACCATGCGGGAATGCTCGTCATGGATATCCAGTGAGTCGTGATAGAACGCAGAGAGTGCACCAACAACACCACACATAACAGCCATCGGGTGAGCATCACGTCGGAAGCCGTTGAAGAAATGGCTCAGCTGCTCATGAACCATAGTGTGGTTCTTAATGGTGCTGACGAATGTTTCTTTTTGCTCTGCATCAGGCAGCTCGCCGTGCAGCAGCAGGTAGCAGGTTTCCAGGTAGTCTGACTTCTCAGCCAGTTGATCAATCGGGTAACCGCGGTGAAGCAGTACGCCAGCTGCGCCGTCGATGTATGTAATCGCAGATTCGGTTGCTGCGGTTGATACAAAGCCAGGGTCGTATGTAAACAGGCCTTTGCCAGTCAGACTGCGAACGTCGACGACATCAGGTCCTACGGTGCCTTCGTATACCGGCAGTTCTAATGTTTCTTCTACGCCATCGACTTTCAGTGTTGCTTTCTTGTCAGCCATGAAATGAGGCCTCCTGCTATCTGATTAATACCCCAGAGAACATTGTAAGTTCTCCAACTCTCCCGGTCGCTGTGCTTTTTACAGCTGCGAAATTCAGCCTGGTCAGCCAGAATTTCAGCACAGGAGAGAACACTTTTTAAGGTGTTACCCCCAAACAAAGGGGCACAACTATAGATTGTGGAGCTGGTTTGTCAATTGTCGCCAGGGCAATGATAAGTTTCTGGTTCGAGTCAAGTATAGATGGTTCAGATTGTTAACCCGGAGCCTGCGACTAATGTCTGACGTTGGAGCCGGGATTTGCTGGTGCTGCGGTTACTGCTCGCATCATCAGGGATACCTCAACCAGTCAACAGTGTAGATATACGGGGTGAAATTGCCGAATGCTCTGTCATAAGGCTGTCATGCCATTTGTAAAACACGGTTACGCTGCTTATAATTTGTCGCGGCGACAAACTTGTGCAAGACTTGTACAGAGGGATCGTCAACCTTCGTGAGCCTGTGCCCGGGGCCAGTCTGAGTGATTTCGGACAGGAGTTTCGGGCCCATATAAGAGTGTAATAGAGCCGTGAATAGCAATAGACCTAAAAATCTGGATCTGACTACTATTGAGCTCCCACTTCCTGCCAAGGCGTCCATCCTGCACCGTATTTCTGGCTTTGCTCTGTTTTTTGCAGTGGCCTTCATGCTCCGTGCACTTGGAGCTTCGCTGGAGTCTGAGCAATCTTTCAATGAGCTGAAAGAAGTAATGAATGGTGGCCTGGCCAAGTTCATCACCTGGGGCATTCTGTCTGCTTTGGGTTATCACTTTGTGGCGGGTGTAAAACACCTGTTGATGGACATGGGAATTGGTGAAACCAAAGAAAGCGGTCGTACCGGCGCAATCATTACTTTGATTGCCGGTGTCGTAGTGATCGTTCTGGCGGGAGTCTGGGTATGGTAAACAGTGTTACAAACTTTGGCCGTAGTGGCCTTTACGATTGGGTGATTCAGCGTCTGTCAGCTGTCATTCTTGCTATTTACACTCTGTTCCTGTTTGGATTCGTAGTCGCTACTCCGGACCTGACTTTTGCTGAGTGGCACGGTCTTTTTTCTCAGGTGTGGATGAAAGTATTCAGCCTGGCGGCACTGATCTCTATCTGTGCTCACGCCTGGGTTGGTATGTGGACAATTTCCACTGACTACATCACCGGGTCGACGTCTCTTCGTTTTATTTTCCAGCTGGTAATGGCAGGTTTCCTGTTCACGTACCTGGTCTGGGGCATCGATATTCTCTGGAGCGTGTAAGTCATGAGCAGCAAAATCAGAACTATGTCGTTTGACGCCATCGTAATCGGTGGTGGTGGTGCGGGCATGCGCGCTGCACTGCAGCTGACTGAGTCAGGCATCAAAACCGCGTGTGTTACTAAAGTATTCCCAACCCGTTCGCACACTGTATCTGCCCAGGGCGGTATCACGTGCGCAATCGCGTCTGCTGATCCGAACGATGATTGGCGCTGGCACATGTACGATACCGTCAAGGGTTCCGATTACATCGGTGACCAGGACGCTATCGAGTACATGTGCTCAGTCGGCCCGCAGGCTGTATTCGAGCTTGAGCATATGGGTCTTCCTTTCTCACGTACCGAAGAAGGTCGTATTTATCAGCGTCCGTTCGGTGGTCAGTCGAAAGGCCCTAACGATCCTACTCAGGCAGCTCGTACTTGTGCAGCGGCTGACCGTACAGGTCACGCGCTTCTTCACGCTCTGTACCAAGGCAACCTGAAAGGCGGTACTACCTTCCTGAACGAATGGTATGCCGTTGATCTGGTTAAAAACGCAAACGGTCAGGTGGCTGGTGTTATCGCTATCGACATCGAGTCGGGCGAAACCGTATACATCAAAGCCAAGGCTACTGTTCTGGCAACGGGTGGTGCTGGTCGTATCTATCAGTCTACTACCAACGCTCTGATCAATACCGGTGACGGTGTTGGTATGGCGGTTCGTGCTGGCGTTCCTATGCAAGACATGGAAATGTGGCAGTTCCACCCAACAGGTATTGCTGGTGCAGGTACGCTGGTGACTGAAGGCTGTCGTGGAGAAGGTGGTTACCTGATCAACAAAGACGGTGAGCGTTTCATGGAGCGTTATGCACCTAACGCGAAAGACCTTGCAGGTCGCGACGTTGTTGCACGCTCCATGGTTATGGAAATTCTTGAAGGTCGCGGTTGCGGCGAAGATGGCGACCACGTGTTCCTGAAACTGGATCACCTGGGTGAAGAAACTCTGAACGCTAAGCTTCCGGGTATTCTTGAGCTGTCTCGTACGTTTGCCCACGCTGACCCTGTTAAAGAACCAATCCCTGTTGTTCCTACCTGTCACTATATGATGGGCGGTGTTCCGACGAATATTGGCGGTCAGGCACTGACCGTTGATGCGGACGGTAACGACGTGGTAGTAGAAGGTCTCTACGCTGCTGGCGAGATCGCTTGTGTATCTGTACACGGTGCGAACCGCCTTGGTGGTAACTCTCTGCTTGACCTGGTTGTATTTGGTCGTGCGGTGGGTCTGCAGGTTGAGCAGAACTTTAAAGATGGTTTCGACTTTGTTGATCCAACAGAAGAAGACATTGAGCGTGCAATGGCTCGCCTGAATCGTCTGAATACTCAGACTTCTGGTGACAGCGTTGCTGCTGTTCGTGCGGATCTTCAGAAAACCATGCAGCTGTACTTCGGTGTATTCCGCGAAGGTCCAAGCATGGAGAAAGGTCTGGAAATGCTCAAAGAAATCGGTGAGCGTGTTAAGAACACGGTTCTCGACGACAAGAGTAATGCGTTCAATACTGCGCGTATTGAAGCTCTGGAACTGGATAACCTTTACGAAACTGCGTATGCAACTGCGGTTGCTGCGATTGAGCGTAAAGAGTCACGTGGTGCCCACGCCCGTAACGACTTCACCGAGCGTGATGACGAAAACTGGCTGTGTCACTCACTGTACTTCCCGGAAACCAAGACGATCGGCAAGCGTGCGGTGAACTTCGCGCCTAAGACCGTTGAGGCGTTCCCACCTAAAGTCCGTACCTATTAAGAGGGGAGTGTTGATATGTTAGTTAGTGTTTATCGTTACAACCCTGAGAAGGATGAAGCCCCATACATGCAGGATTACGAAATTACCATTCCTGGTGGTAAAGACGTAATGGTGCTGGATGTGCTGCACCTGGTTAAGGAACAGGACGTTTCTGTTGCTTACCGCCGCTCATGCCGTGAAGGTGTGTGTGGTTCTGATGGTATGAACATCAATGGTAAGAATGGTCTGGCGTGTATTACTCCGATTTCTGAAGCGACCAAAGGCAAAATGGACAAGTTGGTTCTGCGCCCGCTGCCAGGCATGCCTGTAATCCGCGACCTGGTTATCGACATGTCGCTGTTCTATCAGCAGTATGAGAAGATCAAGCCGTACCTGCATAACGATACTCCGGCGCCAGCTATCGAGCGTCTGCAGTCGCCAGAAGAGCGTGCGAAGCTCGATGGTCTGTATGAGTGTATCCTGTGTGCATGTTGTTCAACGTCTTGTCCCTCATTCTGGTGGAACCCAGACAAGTTCGTTGGCCCGGCAGGTCTTCTTCAGGCTTATCGTTTCCTGGCAGACAGCCGCGATACGTCAACTGAAGAGCGATTGGCAGGTTTGAGCGATCCGTTCTCAGTATTCCGTTGCCGCGGAATCATGAACTGTGTCAATGTGTGCCCGAAGGGTCTGAACCCAACACGCGCCATTGGACACATCCGTAACATGCTGCTGTCACAGCAGGTGTAACGGTACCACTTCCGACCGGTGGTATGAGACGTAAGTCGGGTTGGACATACAACCCGCTTACGTCGACAATTTTATTCGCAATGGAACCCAAAAAGTCCCATTGTTGACTAAGCTAGTTTACAGTTGAGGGAACCGGGCATCCCGGTGCTACCTCAGAGGCCTTGCGATCTATCCGATCGACCCTCTACTTCGCCTTGTGCTAGAGTCGGTGCATGCATCTCTGTGGTGGCATTCCCTTGTTCAGAAATTGACACAGGGTGGTCATACATGCACGAACTGACAATGGAGCAACTATGGAGCACTTCGCAGCTGGCGGGGGGCAATGTTGCTTACATCGAGGAGTTGTTCGAAACCTATCTCCGCGATCCAAACGAAGTGCCCGAAGAGTGGCGCAACTATTTCGACAAACTCCCTCGCGTTGACGAAAACAGCACCGTCGACACCCCGCACAAGCCCATCCGGGATCAATTTCTACTCATTTCAAAGAATCAGCGTCGCGCTAAGCCTATGATGTCCGCGCCAGTGAGCAGCGAACACGAGCGCAAGCAGATGAAAGTACTGCAACTGATCAATGCGTATCGCGGCCGTGGTCACCAGCACGCCAAGCTTGATCCTCTGGCCTTGATGACTCGCGAGACTGTTCCTGACCTTGATCTGCATTTTCATGGCCTGACCCGCTCTGACCTCGATACTGTGTTCCAGACAGGGAATCTGTTTGTCGGTCAGGACCAGGCAACACTGAAAGAAATCATTGATTCGTTAGAGACCACTTATTGCGGTACGGTGGGTGCTGAATACATGCACATCGTCAATACCGCAGAGCAGCGCTGGTTCCAACAACGTCTTGAAAGCGTCCGCTCTCACCCGAAATACGGTGAAGAAATCAAAATGCACCTGCTGGAGCGTCTGACGGCTGCAGAAGGCCTGGAAAAATACCTGGGCTCTCGTTATCCGGGTGTTAAGCGTTTCGGCCTGGAAGGTGGTGAGTCTCTTATCCCGTTAATGGATGAGCTGATTCAGCGCAGCGGTACGTACGGTGCAAAAGAGATCGTGATCGGTATGGCCCACCGTGGCCGACTGAATACCCTGATTAATACACTGGGTAAGAAAACCTCAGATCTTTTCGATGAGTTTGATGGTAAAGCAGAATACGAATCTCACGGCGACGTGAAGTATCACCAGGGCTTCTCATCTAACGTGATGACGCCGGGCGGTGAAGTTCACCTGGCTCTGGCATTTAACCCATCTCACCTCGAGATTGTTTCTCCAGTGGTTGAGGGTTCGGTGCGTGCACGTCAGGATCGTCGTAGTGATCCTGTGGGTGAAAAGGTTGTTCCTGTCAGTATTCACGGTGACTCAGCATTCGCGGGGCAGGGTGTTGTTATGGAGACATTCCAGATGTCTCAGACACGCGCTTACAAAACCGGCGGTACTGTTCACATCGTCATTAACAACCAGGTCGGTTTTACGACTTCTAAGCGTGAAGATACCCGCTCAACGGAATACTGCACTGACGTTGCGAAAATGGTCGAAGCGCCAATTCTGCACGTGAATGGTGATGACCCTGAAGCCGTTCTTTTCGTTACTCAGCTGGCCGTTGATTACCGTAACGAGTTCCGTAAAGACGTGGTGATTGACCTTGTTTGCTATCGCCGTCGCGGACACAACGAAGCCGACGAGCCATCCGGTACTCAGCCGCTGATGTACTCGAAAATTAAGAGCCACCCGACAACCCGTACACTTTACGCGAAGCGTCTGGTTGAAGAGGGCGTCCTGACTGAAGACACCAGTAAGCAGCTCGAAGAAGAGTATCGACTGGCTCTGGATAATGGTCTTCACGTGGTTAAGTCCTTGGTTAAGGAGCCGAACAAAGAATTGTTCGTCGACTGGAGTCCGTACCTCGGCCATGAGTGGACGACCAAAGGCGATACTAAGTTTGATATGAAGCAGCTGCAGGAACTCGCGCATCAGCTTCAGGAACCGCCAGAAGGCTTTGCAGTTCAGCGTCAGGTCGGCAAGATTCTTGAGGACCGTCGTAAGATGGCTGCAGGCGCTCTGCCAATCAACTGGGGTTTCGCAGAAACCATGGCGTACGCCACTCTGATTAAACAGGGCTACGGAATCCGCCTTACGGGGCAGGACGTAGGTCGCGGTACGTTCTCTCACCGTCACGCCGTGCTGCATAACCAGAAAGATGCGAGCACTCATGTGCCGCTTCAGCATATCGAAGAAGGTCAGCCGAAGTTTGATATCTACGACTCGCTTCTCTCTGAAGAAGCCGTACTGGCATTTGAATACGGCTATGCAACCACGACACCAGGGACTCTGGTTATCTGGGAAGCGCAGTTTGGTGACTTTGCCAACGGTGCCCAGGTGGTATTCGACCAGTTTATTTCGTCAGGTGAACACAAGTGGGGCCGTCTGTGTGGTCTGACTATGCTGCTGCCACACGGCTACGAAGGCCAGGGGCCAGAGCACTCGTCTGCGCGTCTTGAACGTTATTTGCAGCTTTGTGCAGAACACAATGTTCAGATCTGTGTGCCTTCAACACCGGCGCAGGTTTACCATATGCTACGTCGTCAGATGATTCGCCCACTGCGTAAGCCAATGGTTGTGATGTCGCCCAAGTCGTTACTGCGCCACAAGTTGGCTACCAGTACGCTGGAGGAACTCGCTGAAGGTCGATTCCGTACCTGTCTCGACGAAATTGATGATATTAATCCGAAAAAAGTCCGCAGAATTTTGCTCTGTTCCGGTAAGGTCTACTACGATTTACTTGAACGCCGCCGCGCGGAAGAGATCGACGATATTGCGATCATTCGGATTGAGCAGATTTATCCGTTCCCTCATACCTTCCTCGGTAAGATTCTTGAGCCTTATAAAGGTGCCAAGGATATCTACTGGGTCCAGGAGGAACCGATGAACATGGGCGCCTGGTACAGCAGCCAGCACCATATGCGTAAAGTAGCGCATGACCTGAATCCTAAATGGCATCTTGAGTATGCAGGCCGAGATCACTCTGCTTCTCCAGCTGCTGGTTACATGGCGCTCCACCTGGAGCAACAGGAAAAATTAATCCGTGACGCTCTGGACCTCCAGGGCTGACGTATCGCAGGAACTCTAAGGAAAATCGAATGAGCATCGAAATTAAGGCACCCACATTTCCTGAATCTGTCGCTGATGGCACTGTGGCGACCTGGCATAAAAAACCGGGTGAACCCATCCAGCGCGACGAGCTTCTGGTGGATATTGAAACGGATAAAGTTGTTCTGGAAGTTGTCGCTCCTGCGGACGGTTCATTGAAAACCGTCCATAAAGAAGAAGGCGACGTCGTTCTCAGTGACGAAGTTCTGGCAATCTTTGAAGAGGGTGCGGTGGATGCTGCGTCTTCTTCAGCGCCTGCTGAAACCGAGTCGGCGCCTGCTGAAACAGCAGATGCGTCTGATGATGGTGACATCATCATGAGCCCGGCTGCGCGTAAGCTGGTCGAAGAAAATGACATTGCTCCGTCATCAATCAAGGCAACTGGCAAAGACGGTCGTGTTACCAAAGAAGATGTCGTTAATCACCTGAAGGGTGGTTCTGCGCTGGCGCCTGCCACTGCTCCAGAACCAAAAGCAGAAGAGCCTAAGTCGGCACCTGCTGCTCCTGCCGCCGCTGCCCCTATGGCTGATGAAGGTGACCGCATCGAGAAACGTGTTCCGATGACTCGTCTCCGAGCAACTATTGCTCGTCGCTTAGTCAAGGCGCAACAGAACGCTGCCATGCTAACGACCTACAACGAAGTGAATATGGGCCCGGTGATGGAGCTGCGTAAAAAGTACAAAGATACTTTTGAAAAAACGCACGGTGTAAAACTTGGTTTCATGTCTTTCTTCGTGAAAGCAGCTACTGAAGCCCTGAAGCGTTTCCCAGCGGTTAACGCATCTATCGATGGTAACGACATGGTTTACCACGGTTATCAGGATATCGGTGTGGCAGTATCGACTGAACGTGGTCTGGTTGTACCGGTTCTGCGTGATACAGACAGCATGGGTCTGGCAGAAATTGAAAGCACGATCGGTGACTTCGGTAAGCGTGGACGCGAAGGCAAACTGGGTATCAATGATATGCAGGGCGGGACCTTTACCATCACTAACGGTGGTATTTTCGGGTCACTGATGTCGACGCCTATTCTGAATCCTCCTCAGACTGCTATTCTGGGTATGCATAAAATTCAGGAACGTCCGATGGCAGTGAATGGCGAAGTTGTTATTCAGCCAATGATGTATCTTGCACTGTCTTACGATCACAGAATGATCGATGGCAAAGAAGCAGTGCAGTTCCTGGTAACCATTAAAGAGTTGCTCGAAGATCCAGCGCGTCTGTTGCTGGATATCTGATAGGGTTTTGGAAATTTAAGGATTTATTATGAGCAAACAATTTGATGTTGTAGTCATCGGTGGTGGCCCTGGTGGTTATGTGGCGGCTATTCGTTGTGCGCAGCTTGGTCTGAAGACTGCGTGTGTTGAAAAATGGGTCAGTAAAGAAGACAAGCCTGTATTGGGTGGTACGTGTCTGAACGTAGGTTGTATCCCGTCGAAAGCACTTCTCGACAGCTCTCATAAATATGAAGAAGCGCACGAGAAATTCGAGCTGCACGGCATTTCAACTGGCAAAGTATCCATCGATATCGAAAAGATGATGGCCCGCAAAGAACAGATCGTGAAAAACCTGACGATGGGTGTCGCAACACTGTTTAAAGCAAACGGTGTGACTTCGTTTGAAGGCACGGGTAAGTTGCTTGCAAACAAGCATGTGGAATTCACCGATCACAGCGGCAACGTTGAGGTGCTTGAAGCAGAAAACGTGATTATCGCAACAGGTTCTGTTCCGGTTGAAATTCCACCAGCGCCTCTGGCCGATGATGTGATTGTTGATTCAACTGGCGCGCTCGAGTTTACAAAAGTGCCGAAGCGCCTCGGTGTTATTGGTGCAGGTGTTATTGGTCTGGAACTGGGTTCCGTATGGGGCCGTCTTGGTGCTGAAGTCACTGTTCTCGAAGCGCAGGATAACTTCTTGCACCTTGTTGACCAGACGGTTGCCAAAGAAGCGAAAAAACTCTTTGGTAAGCAGGGCATGGATATTCGCGTCGGGGCTCGAGTTACGGGTACCGAGGTTAAGCGCAAGAAAGTGACGGTGACCTATCAGGATTCTGACGGTGAGAAGTCAGAAGAATTCGACAAGCTGATTGTAGCGGTCGGTCGTCGTCCTTACACCGAAGGTCTTCTGTCCGGTGATTGTGGTGTGAACCTCGATGAGCGTGGATTTATTCACGTTGACGAAACCTGTAAGACAGACGCACCTGGAGTGTGGGCTGTTGGTGATGTAGTACGGGGCCCTATGCTGGCACATAAAGCGTCTGAAGAGGGCGTGATGGTTGCCGAGCGTATCGCTGGTCATAAAGCTCAGATTAATTACGATTGCATTCCTTCTGTTATTTACACGCACCCTGAAATTGCCTGGGTGGGTAAAACAGAAGATGAGCTGAAGGCGAATGGTGAAAAATACAACGTTGGTATGTTCCCGTTTGCGGCCAACGGTCGTGCGATGGCTGCGGCTGATACTGATGGCTTCGTGAAGATTGTTGCCGATGCTGAAACGGACCGTATTCTTGGTGCCAGCGTGATCGGCCCGAATGCAGGCGATCTGTGCCAGCAGATTGTTGTTGCCATGGAATTTGGTTCGAGTGCTGAAGATGTGGGTATGATGGTGTTTGCTCACCCAACCATTTCTGAAGCGGTACATGAAGCAGCACTTGCGGTGAACAATCAGGCCATTCATAAGGCCAATCGTCGCCCTAAGGCTAAGTAAGACCGTCTGTGCACCACAGTGTGCGGGACATAATACTAAAGCCCGGTTTACCGGGCTTTTTTTTTGTGGCTTTATTACAACCTGTCTAAACTGTAACAGCGAAGGTGGAATGGCCTCTTATTTCTCTATTCAGAAAATCGGGACTATCTTTTCCACACAAGTTTCTGAAATGGCGGAACCCATACAATGTGACTCCGTCAGACAAGACCTGAACGTTAAATTGTAAGAACAGGACAAAGCGATGAACCTACACGAATATCAGGGTAAGCAGCTGTTCGCTCAGTATGGCCTCCCAGTCTCACAAGGAGTGGCGGCTAAAACAGCGGAAGAGGCAGCTGCAGCAGCCGACACAATCGGTGGCGACCGTTGGGTCGTAAAAGCACAGGTACATGCAGGTGGTCGCGGTAAGGCCGGTGGTGTGAAACTGGTCAGCTCTAAAGAAGAAATCAGCGATTTTGCTAATCAGTGGCTGGGTAAAAACCTGGTGACGTATCAGACCGATGAGAACGGTCAGCCAGTTTCTCGTATTCTGGTTGAATCCTGTACAGATATCGATCAGGAACTTTATCTCGGTGCGGTTGTTGATCGCTCATCCCGTCGTGTTGTGTTTATGGCATCGACGGAAGGTGGTGTAGAAATTGAAAAAGTCGCACACGAAACACCTGAAAAAATCCTGAAAGCCGAGATTGATCCCTTAGTAGGCGCGCAGCCGTACCAAGGTCGGGACCTGGCCTTTAAATTGGGCCTTGAAGGTAAGCAGGTCAGTCAGTTTGTTAAAATCTTCCTTGGTCTGTCTAAGTTATTCCACGAAAAAGATCTGGCTCTGCTGGAAATTAACCCTCTGGTAGTTACCAATGAGGGCGACCTTCACTGCCTCGATGCGAAAATTAACATCGACAGCAATGCTGTGTATCGGCACAAAGATCTGCAGGAAATGCACGATCCTTCTCAGGAAGATGAACGTGAAGCACACGCAGCGAAATTCGAACTTAACTATGTCGCCCTTGATGGCAACATTGGTTGTATGGTGAACGGTGCTGGTCTGGCGATGGGTACCATGGACATCGTTAAGTTGCACGGTGGCCAGCCTGCGAACTTCCTGGATGTGGGCGGCGGCGCGACGAAAGAACGTGTTGTTGAAGCATTCAAAATTATTCTCTCCGACGAAAATGTCAGCGCCGTACTGATCAATATTTTCGGCGGTATTGTACGCTGCGACATGATCGCTGAAGGCGTTATCGGGGCAGTAAAAGAAGTTGGTGTGAAAGTGCCGGTGGTTGTCCGCCTTGAAGGTAATAATGCAGAGCTGGGTTCAAAAGTTCTGGCAGAAAGTGGTTTAAATATTATTGCAGCGACCAGCCTTGCGGACGCTGCAGAACAAGCGGTTAAAGCTGCGGAGGGCAAATAATGAGTATTTTAATTAATAAAGATACCAAGGTTATTTGTCAGGGTTTTACCGGCTCACAGGGCACTTTCCATTCTGAGCAGGCCATTGAATACGGTACAAAAATGGTTGGGGGTGTTACACCGGGCAAAGGCGGTACCGAGCACCTTGGTCTTCCGGTATTTAATACTGTGGCCGAAGCCGTTGAGGCGACAGGTGCTGAAGCGTCTGTAATTTACGTGCCCGCGCCTTTCTGTAAGGACTCAATTCTTGAGGCTGCTAATGCCGGTATTAAGTTGATCGTGTGTATCACTGAAGGCATTCCGACGCTCGATATGCTGGATGCAAAAGTGAAATGCGACGAGCTTGGCGTTCAGCTGATTGGTCCGAACTGCCCAGGGGTTATCACTCCGGGGGAATGTAAGATCGGTATTATGCCGGGTCACATTCACCTGCCGGGTAAAGTCGGTATCGTTTCGCGTTCAGGCACCCTCACTTATGAGGCCGTGAAGCAGACGACGGATGAAGGTTTTGGCCAGTCGACCTGTGTGGGTATCGGTGGTGACCCGATTCCGGGCTCTAACTTTATTGATATCCTGAAAATGTTCCAGGAAGATCCGGCGACTGAGGCGATTGTGATGATCGGTGAGATCGGCGGTACGGCAGAAGAAGAGGCCGCGGCCTTCATTAAAGAGAACGTGACTAAGCCTGTAGTGTCCTACATCGCTGGTGTGACTGCTCCCCCGGGCAAGCGCATGGGCCATGCCGGTGCAATTATCTCAGGTGGTAAAGGCACAGCAGACGAGAAGTTCGCCGCACTGAATGATGCGGGTGTTGCTACTTGTAAGAGCCTGGCCGATATCGGTAAAACTCTGAAAGAGCTGACTGGCTGGTAATTCTTAGCCATCATCGGTTCTGACAAAAGCCCGCAGTTATTGTGACTGTGGGCTTTTTTATTGTCAGGAGACCATCGATTCTATCCCTAAGTCGAATAGGCGCTGATGGTCGGCTCTCGTATTCTGAATGAATACTTGGAGGTGTCTATGATGTATGAAACCGACTATCGCGAAGCCCGCGATAACCCTAAAGCATTCTGGTCAGCACAGGCTGAAAAAATAGCCTGGTTTAAGAAGCCTGAGACCGTGCTAAGCCAGGATGAGAATGGCATAGATCGGTGGTTTGCTGATGGTGAGTTAAATACTTCGTTTCTCGCGCTCGACTCTCATGTTTTGAATGGTCGCGGTGATCAGGCGGCTCTTATCTATGATTCTCCCGTAACGAATTCAAAGCGCAGCTATACCTTTCGTGAGCTGACCGAAGAAGTAGCTCTGTTTGCTGGTGTGCTCGCTGATCAGGGCGTCGTTAAAGGTGATCGTGTTGTTATATATATGCCGATGGTGCCAGAGGCGGCCATTGCAATGCTGGCCTGTGCACGGTTGGGCGCAGTTCACTCGGTTGTCTTTGGCGGTTTCGCTCCAAACGAGCTTGCTGTTCGCATTGAGGATGCAAGCCCGAAAGTACTGGTCACCGCATCCTGTGGCATTGAGATCGACCGGGTTATACCGTACAAACCTATCGTGAATGATGCGTTGGCTATGGCCAGCCACAAGCCCGTGTCCTGCATTGTTTTGCAGCGTGAGCAGCATCCTTGTGAGCTTACTGCGGGTATTGATCTGGACTGGAGCGAGGCGATGTCTTCGGCTTCTCCTGCGGATTGCGTGCCGGTTCTGGCGACAGATCCACTGTATGTTCTTTACACGTCAGGAACTACCGGTAAGCCCAAAGGGGTTGTTCGCGACAATGGCGGCCATGCTGTGGCGATGCGCTACTCAATGGATTCTGTGTACAGCATAGGTCCGGGGGATGTCTTCTGGGCGGCTTCCGATGTGGGTTGGGTCGTTGGCCATTCTTATATCGTCTACGCGCCACTGATCACAGGCTGTACGACAGTGTTTTACGAAGGCAAACCGGTCAAGACGCCAGACGCTGGAGCTTTCTGGCGTGTGTGTTCTGAATATAAGGTGAAGGCCTTGTTTGCTGCGCCGACGGCGTTTCGTGCAGTTCGCAAGGAAGACCCTGAGTGTGCTCTTGCTGGACAGTACGATCTTACCGCATTAACAACCATTTTTATGGCAGGCGAGCGCCTTGATCCACCCACTTACGACTGGGTGGTCGGACACCTGAAACGGCCTGTCGTTGATCACTGGTGGCAGACAGAAACTGGCTGGGCGATTGCCGGGAATCATGTGGGTTATGGTCTTGCTGAAACGAAACCCGGCTCGGTAACGCGCCCATCGCCTGGTTTTAATGTTGAAATTCTGGATGGTCACGGCAAACCTGTGCCTGTCGGTGAGCAGGGGAGTATTGCCATCAGGTTACCTATGCCTCCGGGCTGCTTGCCAACGATCTGGAACAACCACGACCGCTTTGTCGATGGTTATCTGAGAACCTTTGATGGGTATTACGTTTCAGGTGACGGCGGCTATATCGATGAAGACGGTTATCTGTTTGTGCAGGGACGAACCGATGACATCATCAATGTTGCTGGTCACCGTTTGTCTACGGGGGAGATGGAAGAAGTCGTGGCTGGCCATGAGGCGATTGCGGAATGTGCTGTTATTGGTCAGGCGAGTGACCTTAAGGGCGAAGAGCCGCTTGGCCTTCTCTTGTTGAAAGACGGCGTGACGATTGATGAAGCAACACTGGAGTCCGAAGTTATCCAGCGTGTACGTGAAAATATTGGCGCGGTTGCTAGTTTTCGTCACGCGGTTGTTGTCCAGCGTCTGCCGAAAACACGTTCAGGGAAGATTCTTCGCAAGGTGTTGCGTAATATAGCAAACAGCGAAGAGTACCAAACTCCGTCAACTATTGATGATCCGGCGTGTCTTGTCGAAATTGAGGACGTTTTATCGAAAAAAGGTTTAAGAAAATGAAACTTTGAGGAACTGATACGCGGATGCCGTATCTGAGCTTACGGTTGTTGCAAAACAACCTTTATGATTGCTCCCCCTCTACGCCGGCCTTCGGGTCGGCGTTTTTTTATTCCACTAAATAATGCCTTCTGACAGCGCGGTCGCAATGGCCTCGCCGATATCGCTGATTTCGTCCAACCAGGCTTCCTGCCAGTTTCCCCGGTATATGATGGGTTCCTGTACCCAGCGCCAACGCAGCCCTGTTGTGATGGTTTGCAAAGCACGGACAGTGCCTGTTCCATCGTGACCTGCTCGTACGATGGCGACACAGGGCAGGCCTTGTTTGTCGTCCAGTACCGGGTAATAAATACGATCAAACCAGTCTTTCATGGCCCCTGACATGTAGCCAAGGTTTTCTGGGGTCAGTAGTACGATCCCATCGGCCGTTTGAAGGTCTTCGCTGTCTGAGTCCAGTGGTGTTCTGGACGTGACCCTCAGATGAGCACCTGTGTTCTCTGCCCCAACTATAAGCCCGTCACGCAGGCGGGCCAGATTTTCAGAAGGGCAGTGAGCAATAATCAGAAGATTCTTGGTCTGCATATCAACCGCTTTGGTGTTTACTCTACGTCGGGGTTAACGCCGTCTTTGGGTTTGATCACGAGAACGTCGCAATTGAGTTTATCGACCAGTGCTTCGGCAGTATTACCAATCAGGACACCGCTAAGCCCCTCGCGCCCAATGGTTCCAACCACGACGAGGTCGGCTTCGATGTTTGCTGCGACGTCGGGAACGACTTGTTCCGCATCTCCTTCAAGTACATGGACATGGTCGTCGGCGATGTTGAATTTCTCAGCCCAGCGCGCAGTGGCTTCTTTGTGCTGGTCCGTAATGTAGTTCTGAATGTCGTCCGGAGGTGATACTTCTGGCACCATCGCGAGCGCAACTGCCACCATGGGGTAAGCGTTTGTAATGTGCAGGTCGGTTTCAAAATGATCTGCAAGATGCTCGGCATAGGAAAGAATATTATCGTTAATGAGGGTGTGGCCCTTATCAGAGCTGGTAGCATCGATACTGGCCAGTATGCGGTTGTGTTTCCAAGCGTCAGGTGACTTAACCATCATGACGGGAGCTGGGCAGTGTCTCATCAGATTCCAGTCAGAATGCGAAAACAGTCGATCTATAAGACCATGCTTCTGAGTGGACTTGATGACCAGATCAAACTCAGTATCGCGTGCGGATTCTATAGCCGCGTCGTGCAGGTGTTTCTGCCAGTGCGCCTCAGTATTCGTCTTGATCCCCGAGCAGCTATCCAGTTCTGTAAGGGAGTCCAGCCAGAGTTGTGCTTGACGCAGTAATGCCTGTTTTACACTGTTTGCGGTAGTGTCTGCCAGTTGTGATGCCTGATCGCCGAAACTGTCCCATGCGGTGGTAAGTAATGTCAGGTCAGCATCGAGGGCTTTGGCTAGCCAGCAAGCACGCTGCAAGCCCGGTTGCTCTTCGTCGTTTTTGTCCAGTACTACCAGAATATGATTGATATCGAGCATGGTGTTCTCCTCAGTGCCGCCATGGCGTAATCCGTTCTCTCATTGAGCATATCGCTTTCAGATGGCAGCGTCTTGCCCTGCCTCAAGGTAAATGGCCTCAAGGTAGATAGCTTCAAGATAAATCGCCTGATGCCTACGACACCCTGCTGGTGGATGAGGTTCTCACTTTAATCGTCGGCACTGGCATGAAGGAGTTTCAGCAGGGCAGCAGCGGCATTACTTTGCGTCCTATGTTTAAGAAACACCGCCCCGAGCTGCCTGCGAAGGCTGGCTCCTGGCCAGTCGATAATCGTTAAAGCCTCGTCATTGATCATTGAGGCTGGCAGTACCGACCAGCCCATGCCGACAGAGACGAGCATCTTAATGGTTTCGAGATAATTGGTTGGCATCGGCGCTTTAAGTGTCAACCCCTCGGCGGCAAACACGTTATTGATCAACTGGTAGGTGATCGTGTCGGGCTCCGGGAGAATCGCAGATTCAGATGAAAGGTCCTGAAGGGAGATTTTCGATATGCCCGCCAGTCGATGGTTGTTCGCGCAGACGCAGACCATGTCATCCTGCCAGAGAGGAATAGCGGCAATATCTGTCTTTGGGGTTTGTTCAAGAGTCGTCAGAGCCAGGTCGACCTGGCGAAGCCTGACGGCCTGATATGCTCGTTCAGACCCCATAAACTGCAAGTCCAGATCGACATTCGGATGGGCCTGCACAAATTTCCGCAGTACCGGTGGTAGCCGGTGCAGCCCTATGTGGTGGCTGGTGGCGATGGACAGGCTGCCAGCGATATCGCCGCTCAGATTCTCCATCTGCTGTGTAGTGTCGGCGACAAGGTCCAGAATACTGCGTGCTCTCGGCAGAAGAGCCGTGCCTGCGTCGGTCAGACTCACGGTCCGGTTGTGACGCTCGAACAGAGGGACGCCCAACTGGGTTTCAAGTTGTTGAATACGCTTACTGACCGCCGACTGGGTCAGGTGCAGTTGCTCTGCTGCGGCCGAGAAAGAGTGCGCTCCGGCGACCGCGAGAAATGCCTTAAGTGATTGAGTATCCATGCTGACCTATGACTTCTATTCCTTTTGGGAATTCAAACTAGAAAAAATATGAATTTCTGTTGTTTATCAGCTGTTGTAAACTGGCGCAAGTGATTTGATGAGAACGAACAACAACTCTGGAGCACCGAGCATGGCCGGCAAGACTCTTTACGACAAACTCTGGGATCAGCACGTGGTGAAAACCCGTGAAGATGGTACCGCCCTTATTTACATCGATCGTCAGCTTCTGCACGAAGTAACGTCACCTCAGGCATTCGAAGGCCTGCGTCTGGCCAATCGTATGCCATGGCGCCTCGATGCCAATCTGGCGACCCCTGACCACAACGTACCGACGACGGTGTTTGAGCGTCAGTCGGGTATCGACGGCATTCAGGACCCTGTGTCACGTATTCAGGTGAAAACCTTAGATGATAACTGTGATCACTTTGGTATCAACGAATTCAAAATGGCCGACAAACGTCAGGGCATCGTGCACGTCGTCGGTCCGGAGCAGGGGGCAACGCTGCCGGGCATGACCGTCGTCTGCGGTGATTCTCATACGGCGACCCACGGCGCATTTGCTGCATTGGCTCACGGCATCGGTACGTCTGAAGTTGAACACGTGCTCGCGACTCAGTGTCTGATTCAGCGCAAGATGAAAAACTTGCTGATTAAAGTCGATGGTGAGCTGGGTAAAGGCATTACCGGTAAAGACGTGGTGCTGCATGTGATTGGTGTGATCGGTACTGCGGGCGGCAACGGTTGTGCCATGGAGTTTGGTGGTTCTGCTATCCGCTCTATGAGCATGGAAGGCCGCATGACCATGTGCAACATGGCGATTGAAGCCGGTGCCCGTGTGGGCATGGTGGCATTCGATGACATCACAGCAGACTATGTTAAAGGTCGTCCGTTTGCGCCGAAAGCAGAGCAGTGGGAAATGGCGCTTGAGGCATGGAAAGACCTGAAGTCGGATGACGATGCCGAGTTCGATAAAGTCGTCGAGATCCGCGCGGAAGACATCAAGCCACAGGTGACCTGGGGCACGTCTCCCGAAATGGTGACTACCATCGATGCGACAGTACCCACCCTCGACGACGCCGAGAATGATGTTGAGCGTTCAGGTTTTGAGCGTGCTTATGAATACATGGGCCTGACACCGGGCCAGAAGATTACTGACATTAAGCTTGATCGAGTATTTATCGGTTCGTGCACAAACTCACGCATTGAAGACCTGCGTGCCGCTGCTGAAGTCGCGAAAGGGCGCAAAGTAGCCGACAGCCTGATTCAGGCCTTAGTGGTACCGGGCTCTGGGCTGGTTAAAGCGCAGGCCGAAGAAGAAGGTCTGGATAAGATTTTCGAAGAGGCCGGTTTTGAATGGCGTGAGCCAGGTTGCTCTATGTGTCTGGCGATGAACGCCGACAAGCTGGGCAGCGGAGAGCACTGTGCGTCGACGTCGAACCGTAACTTTGAAGGTCGTCAGGGCTACGGCGGTCGTACGCATCTGGTAAGCCCGGCGATGGCCGCAGCGGCTGCGATTGCTGGTCATTTTGTTGACGTGCGTGAATTTTAATAGGAGAGCATAAGATGAAAGCATTTACTGTACATCAGGGTGTTGTCGCTCCTATGGATCGCGCCAATGTCGATACTGATATGATTATTCCGAAGCAGTTTCTGAAGTCGATTAAGCGTTCAGGCTTTGGTCCGAACCTGTTCGATGAACTGCGTTATCTGGATGAAGGTCAGCCGGATGCCGATAACAGCGGTCGTCCGTTGAATCCGGATTTTGTACTGAATAAACCACGCTATGCCGGAGCTTCTGTATTGCTGGCGCGTGAAAACTTCGGTTGTGGTTCAAGCCGGGAGCACGCGCCATGGGCACTGGAAGACTTCGGTTTCCGTGCGATTATTGCACCGAGCTACGCGGATATTTTTTACAACAACAGTTTTAAAAATGGCCTGTTGCCGATTGTCCTGGATGAAGCGACGGTGGATCGTCTGTTCAAAGAGGCTGAAGCAAATGAAGGCTATCAGTTGACCGTCGATCTGGAGAACCAGAAAGTGGTTACGCCATCTGGCGAAGAGATCGCCTTTGAAGTGGACGACTTCCGTCGTCATTGCCTGCTGAATGGTCTGGATGATATTGGTCTGACGCTGCAGGACGCCGACGAGATTCGCGCCTATGAAGAGAAGCGTCGTGCCTCTTCTCCATGGCTTTTCGGGTAGCGGAGCTGCCTGCGTTGCCAGAGCGGTGTTAAAGATTATCTCAGAATGCTCATTTACGACTTGTAGACTCCGCTTCTTCGATAATTTTTGCCTAGCTCTGGCGGCCTCGCCGACGCTCTAATGGCGCCGGCGAGGCCGCTAAATATAATTTATCAGTTCTCTGAATATGGTTTGAGGACTGAACAAAAGTTGATGGCAAAGCGCTGGTTCAGCCTGTTTTCGACCCTCTGTGCCATGGGTGGCACAGGGGAGCCCCCATGGATGGGTTCACGGCGAGTCGAAAACAGGCTGAAGCGGCGATTTGTTTAAAGAGATTGTGAGGTTTTAAAAATGAGCAAAAACGTACTGATCCTGCCGGGCGATGGTATTGGCCCGGAAATCGTTGCAGAAGCCGTTAAGGTTCTGAACGTAGCGAACGAAAAATTCAATCTCGGCCTGGAGCTGGTGGACGGTCTGGTCGGTGGTTCTGCCTACGACGTACATGGCACGCCACTGCCAGACGAGACCATGGACAAAGCCCGCGCGGCAGACGCAATTCTGCTGGGTGCGGTAGGTGGTCCTAAGTGGGATAACCTCGAAGACCGCGAGCTGCGTCCTGAAAAAGGCCTGCTCGGTCTGCGTTCTGGTCTGGAGCTGTTCGGTAACCTGCGTCCAGCCATTCTGTACCCGCAGCTTGCGGATGCATCGTCTCTTAAACCAGAAGTAGTTTCTGGTCTGGATATCCTGATTGTGCGTGAACTGACCGGTGGTATTTACTTCGGTAAGCCTCGTGGTATCCGTACGCTGGAGAACGGCGAGCGCGAAGGCTACAACACCTACGTTTATAGCGAGTCTGAAATCAAGCGTATTGCGCACGTGGCTTTCCAGTCGGCAATGAAGCGCAACAAAAAGCTGTGCTCAGTCGACAAAGCGAACGTTCTGGAAGTGACCGTGCTATGGCGCGAAATTCTGGAAGAAGTCGGTAAAGAATACCCAGAGGTTGAGCTGTCGCACATGTACGTCGATAACGCGGCGATGCAGCTGGTGCGTGCACCTAAGCAGTTCGACGTGATGGTAACCGGGAACATGTTCGGTGACATTCTGTCTGATGCTGCGGCCATGCTGACAGGTTCCATCGGTATGCTGCCTTCAGCCTCTCTGGATAAAGACAATAAAGGTATGTACGAGCCATGCCACGGTTCTGCACCAGACATTGCTGGTCAGGGCATCGCCAACCCATTGGCAACTATCCTGTCAGCTGCGATGATGTTGCGCTATTCATTGGGTGAAGGTAGTGCTGCCGACGCGATTGAGCAGGCGGTAAGCAAGGTGCTCGATAAAGGTCTGCGTACTGGCGACATCTTCTCTGAAGGTATGCAGAAAGTTTCCACCGTTGAAATGGGCGAAGCGGTTGTAGCCGCCCTGCAGGAGGTTTAATTACATGTCACAGTTGAATGTTGGCCTGGTCGGCTGGCGCGGAATGGTCGGCTCTGTCCTGATGCAGCGCATGCAGGAAGAGAAAGATTTCGACCAGATTAACCCGGTATTTTTCACTACGTCTCAGAAAGGTAAGCCAGCCCCAGACTTCGCTGGTAAAGATTGCGGTACGCTCGAAGATGCATTCGATATCGATGCGTTGAAAGCACAGGACGTGATCCTGACCTGTCAGGGCGGTGATTACACTAAAGAAGTGTATGGCAAGCTGCGTGAAGCGGGTTGGAACGGTTACTGGATTGATGCTGCGTCGTCACTGCGCATGGCGGACGATGCCATCATCGTTCTCGACCCAGTGAACAAAGACGTAATCGAAAAAGGCATTGAGTCAGGTGTTAAAACCTACGTTGGCGGTAACTGCACAGTCAGCCTGATGCTTCTTGCGTTGGGCGGTCTGTTCGAGAAAGACCTGGTGGAGTGGGTTGCTCCGCAGACGTATCAGGCAGCGTCTGGTTCGGGTGCGCGCCACATGCGCGAGCTGATCTCCCAGATGGGTGCTATTCGCGACGAAGTTAAAGATAAGCTTGATGACCCTGCCAGCGCGATTCTTGAAATCGACCGTCAGGTAGCCGACTTCATCCGTAGCGATGCACTGCCAACAGAGCAGTTTGGTGTGCCTCTGGCGGGCAGTCTGATTCCATACATCGACTCTCAGCTGGAATCTGGCCAGAGCCGTGAAGAATGGAAAGCACAAGTCGAAGCGAACAAAATCATGGGGCGCAGCGATGATCAGGTTCCTGTCGATGGTCTGTGTGTTCGTGTTGGTGCGATGCGCTGTCACAGCCAGGCGATGACGCTGAAACTGAAGAAAGACATTCCGGTCAGTGAAATCGAAGAGATTCTCGCGGGTCACAATGACTGGGTAAAAGTCATCCCGAACGATCGCGACGCCAGTATGAATGAACTGACCCCAGCGAAAGTGACGGGTACCTTAAGTATCCCGGTAGGCCGTATTCGCAAGCTGAATATGGGGCCAGAATACATTTCTGCGTTCACTGTCGGCGATCAGCTCCTATGGGGCGCAGCTGAGCCACTTCGCAGAATGTTGCGCATTTTGTTGAATAAGTGATGAGAAAGCGGGGCATTTGCCCCGCTTTTTTCATGGTGGCTGATAGAAAAATGCTCTAAGTGTTTCATACGTCACGCTTTTATCCCCTGCAAACCGGGCAAAATATTGCGTTAGCTGACTTTATATTTGATACTACGAATCGCTTATGAACGGAATCTATAAGTAAGCTGGGTCAGGATCATCTAAAAAGAAAGCGGTTTTTCGAAAACCTGCGATACATCGTCGCGAACGACAACAAGGAAGCAATAATGAAGCGCCTACTTGCTAAAAGCATTCTGTTGGCTGGGGGAATGTCCTTATCATCTCATATTCTGGCGTTGGGCCTGGGTGAGATGGAACTGGACTCTGCACTGAATCAGCCCCTGAGCGCAGAGATCAAGCTTATTGATACGCAAGGTCTGACCAGCTCGGAAATAAAACCGAAACTTGCCAGTGCGGCCGACTTCGAACGTGCAGGTATTGATCGTTATCAATTCCTGACGCAGATGAAATTTTCGGTCAATGGTGACCGCATTCTGATCACCACTCGTGATCCGGTGAATGAACCTTTTCTGAATTTTCTCGTAGAGCTCAACTGGCCTGCTGGTCGTGTGCTTCGCGAATACACCGTTCTTCTTGATCCTCCAGTATTCGAAGAAGGGCGAGTTCAACCATTGGTTGCAGTGCCTGCTGGCTCTGTTCAGTCTCAGGCAACGGCGACAGCGCCTGAAGCGCGCCCTCAGCCTACGCCGGCTCCTAAGCGTTCAAACAATTGGCAGACGCCCGCTGCGCCTGGTACTTATAAAGTCCAGCCGAACGATACCCTCTGGGAAATCGCTTTAGCGACTCGCCCTGATGCGTCTGTGACTCCACAACAAATGATGATTGCTTTGCAGGACGTTAACCCTGGCGCGTTCATTAATGGCAATATCAACCGTCTGAAAACCCATACTGTTCTTGATATCCCTGACGCGTCCATCATCGAAACGGTAAACAACCGCGAAGCTGTTGCTGAAGTGGTACGTCAGAACCGCGAACTCAAGGCAGGGGTTGCTCAGATTGACGCGACCGGCCGCAATACCGATACCTCCGGTCCTCGTAAATCCACTGGCAATGGTGAAGTTCGCCTCCTTGCTTCCGAAGCAACGGGTGATTCGAATCAGTCGGGTGGTAGCGTCGCCGGTAAAGCGGGTGCTGCGGGTGCCGCTGAAACAGATCTTGCGATCGCTCTCGAGAACCTTGATAAGAGTCAGCGTGAGAATCAGGAACTGGTCGAACGTCTGAATGCGCTTGAAGAACAGCTTGCTAAAATGGAACGCTTGATCACACTGCAGAATGATCAGCTGGCCAGTATGCAGGCAGGAACCGAGTCTGCCCCTGAAGCAGCAGCACCGATCGCAGATTCAAATGCCGCTGTAACCGGTGAAGAACCGAATGCAGACGTCCCGGATGAAAGCCCAGCAGAACCTGCTGCCCAAACTGAAGAGGCTGAAGCAGGCGCGCCTGTCGCAGAGCAGGAAGCAGTATCTGACGAAGAGGCGACCGCGACTGAAGATGCAACGCCTGAAAGTGAAACTGGCGCAGTGGCCGAAGGTACCGATTACAACTACAGCGAAGGCGCAGCGGCTGAGTCTGAGCAGGCTGCTCCGGTTCAAACCGCAGAGCAGAAGGCCATGACTGAACGAGCGGCTGCTGAAGCTCGTCGTTCTGCAGCTGAATCAGACAAGAGTATCGCCGATAAGATCATGGCGATCCCGTATCCGTACTTTGCCATTGCAGCAGGCCTGTTGCTAACGCTTGTTTACGCGATCATGAAGCTGAAAGCACGGAAAGAAGAAGACGCCGTTGCAGAAGCCGAGGCAGAACTGAATGCTGCTGAAGCCGCGGCTATGGCGCCTGATAACACTGAGCTTGATCTTCCTGATAATTCCGACCTGCCAGATTTCGATGACAACCTGTCTTCTGAAGCAAATGATGCTGGTTTCGGTAATTTCGATCTGGGTGATGAAGAGCTGGATAGCAATATCGAGTCTGATCCCTCTGATATCGACCTGGACGCATACGAAGATGCTGATGGTGAATATGAGACCGTTGGCCAGACAGAAGATGCCATCAGCGAGTCTGATATTTACATCGCCTATGGTAAGTTCGATCAGGCGATTGAGCTTCTGAAAGGAGCAATCGCTGCAGAGCCAGAACGTACAGATCTTCGTTTAAAGCAGCTTGAAGTGCTCTCGTCCCTGGATGATGCCGAGGCGTTTGCTGAGGCAGAGGCCAACCTGATTGCGATTGGTGATACCGCTGCAAATGCAGAGGCTGCTGAGTTCAGACAGCAGCTGTCTAACCCGATTGAGCCAGAAATCCGCGCTGATGAAGCAGATGCATTAAGTCTTGACGGTGAGTTGCCTTCGATTGATGAGTCGGCCGAAGACGAGTTTGAAGGTGGTATGGACTTCGGTGCGGCACTCGACTTTGGTGATGATGCAACGCCTGAAGATGATGGCATTGGTGCTCAGCTTGAAGAAGTGCCTGATCTGAAACTGGATGAGTCTTCGGACTTTGACGCGGGAAAAGAGGGAGTAGATATGTCCCTCGAAGATGACGCGCCAGAGCTGGATGATGACCTTCTTAATTTCGACATGGGCGATGATGACGAACTCTCCGCTGCGGCTCCTTCTGAACTGGTAGAAGACGAACTGGCAGCAGAAACGGATGACCTGGCGTCACTGGACGATGCTGGTGAGTTACCTTCTTTTGATATTGAGTCAGGTGATGATCTTTCTGCGGATCTCGAAGATATTACCGCTGAGCTTCCTGCGGAATCCTCTTCTGCGATTGACTTCAGTGTTGATGATTTTGATCTTGATGCAGACGAGCTCGTTGATTCAGCCGAAAGTGTCAAGGGCCCAGCTGATTCACCGGTTTCTGGTGAGTTGGCTGATGCAGATAATGATTTGTCACTGGATTTTGAAGTTGATGAAGCGTCACCTTCTAAGACCAATGAAGCGCTGGATGACTTGCTCGATCTTGATGAGGAGCCGGAAGCAGACTTAGATTCTCACTTAGCTGCGGACTTGGCCGACAGTGCCGATGAGTCGGATGACGACCTTCCGGAGCTGACTTTCGACACTGAAGAGTCTGCTGAGGTTGAAGTATCAGACTCAACTCAGGATGGTGTGGTTGAAGAAACGTCAACTGAAGACGTGGCAGATGAGAATTCAGAAGCCACAGAGCTGGCTGAGTCGTCTGATGAAAAGGCTGGTTCAGTTGATGAGGACGCGTTTGTCGCAACGTCAGATGAAGATGATCTGTCGGATGACAGTGTTTCAGAAGACCTTGAAGCTCTCATGTCCAGTGATGATGATCTGGCGGCTGGCAGTGATCTGATCGGGGGTATCGATCTTGATGAGCTAGCTGCAGCGGATGACGAGTTTGACTTCCTTGCCGGTACTGATGAGTGTGCAACGAAACTTGACCTGGCGCGTGCCTACGTCGACATGGAAGATGTCGATGGTGCGAAAGAACTTCTGCAGGAAGTTGTCCAGGAAGGTAATGACGCTCAGAAGCAGGAAGCGAAAGACCTGATGGATAAGCTCGCCTGAACGAATGACTGACTTAGAAGATGGCTACCGTCGCTACGCGGCGGTGGTCGAGTATAACGGTGCCTGTTTTCATGGCTGGCAACGTCAGAAACACCACGATGAACCCACCGTTCAGGCCGCTCTCGAAGCGGCCATTTCTGTTGTGGCCAACCACCCTGTCAGTGTCTCATGTGCCGGTCGTACTGACACCGGTGTGCACGCCACTCGTCAGGTAATTCACTTCGATACGAACGCTTATCGCAAAGACTATGGCTGGATGATGGGCGTGAATACACACCTTCCTGATGGTGTTGCCCTGCAATGGGTGGGAGAAGTCGGTGGGGATTTTCATGCGCGGTACAAGGCTCAGGCGCGTCGTTACCGCTATCTGATTTACGATAATCCATCCCGTATGGCACTGATGCACGATCAGTTAACCTGGTGGAAGTATCCCCTTGATGCTGAGCGTATGCATGAAGCAGCCCAGCACCTGGTGGGGACACACGACTTTACATCCTTCAGAGCGAAGGACTGTCAGGCGAAGTCTCCGGTAAAAGAGATGCATGCCATCTCCGTGAAACGTTTTGACCGTATACTGGTCGTAGAACTTGAGTGCAGTGCTTTCCTGTACCACATGGTGCGTAATATTGTCGGTGTGTTATTACCGATCGGGGAGGGCCATAAATCTCCTGATTGGATGAAAGAGGTTCTCGCGCTTAAAGATCGCTCGAAAGCAGGAATCACCGCGCCAGGTGGCGGGCTGTATTTCGTCGGGGTGAAATACCCAGAGCAGTTTGAATTGCCGTGTCAGCCATGGGGGCCTGCATTGTTACAGCCCCTGTTTGATCGTTAACGCTTAGGAGAGAGTCAGGTAATGCAAGTAGGTTTTCCGCGGTTTCTGGTCATGACGGTGTTGTCGTTGGTGTTGGCGTCCTGTGGTGGCGACTGGGGCCCGGAGGATGACGGTGATGGCTTTGGTGATCGGGATACCCCTGTCAGGACTGATGTTGCGCGACTGGCGTTGCATCAAGGAACGAATAACGGAACCAGTGCCACACATGAGCGTCAGGTGCGCTTCTTGCCTGATCAAGCGAGTTATGAGGATGCCTTGCTGAATTATGCCTCTGATGACAGTACGGCGCAGGACGTGGATTTCGATGTGTTCCAGCTACTCCTGATTGACATGGGTACTCGCAGTACAGGTGGTTACGCTATTGCTGTCAGTGATGTGTACGAAGAGGAGGGTATCGTGACGGCTGAGTTACGTTATACCTACCCGGAGTCGGACTGTTCGGTCACCGACGTTGAAACAACGCCATATCTTTTCTTACGACTGGAAACTCAACTACCGGTCGTATTGTCAGAAGAAGTGTCTTATACAGAATGTTGAATGGTTTCTGCTAAGGGCACGATTGCGCTTCTGGTATCATCGGGTGTTTTAACAGACTGAACGAGTTGTTATGCGCCGCACCAGGATCAAAATTTGTGGAATTACACGTGCTGAAGATGCAGATGCCGCTGTTGAGGCGGGCGCTGATGCACTTGGTTTGGTTTTCTATCCGCCTAGCCCACGTGCAGTCGATGTTGCTCAGGCTGTAGACGCAGTCGGCAACGTACCGGCTTTTGTCAGTGTAACTGCTCTCTTTGTAAATCCTACCGTCGAAGAGGTGCAAAGAGTACTTGATAGCGTTAGAATTGACCTTATCCAATTCCATGGTGATGAAGATGACGACTTTTGTCGACAGTTCAAACGCCCCTACATCAAAGCCCTCCGTGTCCGGCAAGCGTCGGATGTGGTGGCGTCGTGCATGCGCTTCCCTGGCGCACTGGCAATTCTCCTAGACAGCTATAAACCCGGAGTTCCGGGTGGTACAGGAGAGACCTTTGACTGGTCACTGATACCCGAAACTCCACCTAAGCCCATTATTCTTGCCGGTGGCCTTGAGCCTGACAACGTCGCATCTGCGATAACTCAGATTCGTCCTTTCGCTGTTGATATCAGTGGAGGTGTCGAAGCCTCTAAAGGCATCAAGGATCACCGCAAAATCGAAGAATTTGTGAACGAGGTGTATCGTGTCGATCAACACTACCGAGAAGCAAGCAACTGACTTCAATGTTGAAATGCCAGATGCCAATGGCCATTTTGGTATTTTTGGGGGACGCTTTGTCTCTGAAACCCTGACAGCCGCATTGGACGAGCTTCAGGAAACCTACGAAAAGCTGCGTAATGACCCAGAGTTCCAGGCGGAATTCGATAAAGAGTTGGCTCATTATGTTGGCCGCCCATCACCGCTCTATTTCGCTGAGCGCCTGACTGAGGAGTGTGGTGGTGCGAAGATTTATCTGAAGCGTGAAGACCTGAACCACACGGGCGCGCACAAAGTAAACAACACCATCGGCCAAGCCTTGCTCGCCAAGTTTATGGGCAAGAAAAAAGTGATCGCTGAAACCGGAGCAGGCCAGCACGGTGTCGCTTCGGCCACTGTCGCAGCCCGCTTTGGCCTTGAGTGTAAGGTGTTTATGGGCTCGACTGACGTCGAGCGACAGAAGCTTAATGTCTATCGAATGAAGCTGCTTGGTGCTGAGGTTGAATCAGTGACCTGTGGTACTAAAACGTTGAAGGACGCCATGAACGAGGCCATGCGCCACTGGGTGACCAACGTTGATGATACTTTCTACATCATTGGTACCGCTGCGGGTCCACACCCATACCCAATGTTGGTACGTGATTTTCAAAGCATTATTGGTCGTGAGACTCAGCGCCAGTGTGACGAACAGATAGGTCGTCAGCCTGACGCTGTGGTTGCATGTGTGGGCGGTGGGTCTAATGCCATTGGTATGTTCCACCCTTACATCAAATACCCAGAAGTCGAAATGTACGGTGTCGAAGCCGGTGGTCTGGGACTTCAGGGAGACGACCATGCGGCACCCCTGAGTAAAGGTAAGCCCGGCGTACTGCATGGGAACCGTACTTACCTGATGGAAGACGAAAACGGACAGATCATGGGTACACACTCAGTCTCGGCTGGTCTCGATTATCCGGGCGTGGGGCCAGAGCACAGCTGGTTAAAAGACGTCGGTCGTGCGAAGTACGTCGCTGCGACGGATGATGAGGCAATTGCTGCCTTCCATAAACTGACTCGCCTTGAGGGGATTATGCCCGCATTGGAGAGCTCACATGCGATTGCCTATGCCATGAAATTGGCGGCGACTATGGATAAAGACAAAGTTATCGTCGTAAATCTGTCGGGGCGTGGCGATAAAGACATACACACCATTGCAGAAATGGATGGTGTAACTGCATAAGCTGGAGTTTGACTGATGGATATCGTTTATTTGTTGGCTTTGGCCGTTTAAGATCCATCAGTCTGTTCCATGTCATCCATTTGTGCCTGCTTTTTGCTATCTACCTCATGCGCGGCAATTTCTTGGTGTGAAGTTGTAAGGCTGTTAAAGGCCCACAATGAGCGTAGAACTGCAGGAGCAGACATAGCCGGAGTGGCGGTTGTACCTGTCGCAACGGCTTGAATGGATGTTTCAGCTTATCCACGGATTGACGGTATCCGGAAACAGATACCGGCTACAAGTAGAGTGAAAGACATGAGCCGAATTACAAAAACGTTTGAGCGTCTCGCCGAAGAGGGCAAAAAGGCGCTGATTCCATATATAACTGCGGGTGACCCGGATAAAGCCACCACTGTACCAATGATGCACGCCCTGGTTGAAGCAGGTGCGGATGTTATTGAACTGGGTGTTCCTTTTTCTGACCCGATGGCGGATGGCCCAACCATCCAGCTGGCCTGTGAACGATCTCTTAAACACGGTACGTCCCTGCGTGATGTTCTGGGTATGGTTGCTGAATTCCGCAAGACCGATAAAGATACGGCGGTCGTGCTGATGGGGTACCTGAACCCGCTAGAGGCCATGGGATATCCTGAGTTTGTCGAGCAAGCGTCAGCTGCCGGTGTTGATGGCGTACTGGTGGTGGATATGCCGCCGGAAGAGGCGCGAAGCGTCGATTCAATGTTTGAGGAAGCGGGGCTCGATTTTATCTACCTGCTTGCTCCGACCAGCACAGAAAAGCGTATTAAAACCATTGGTGAAGTTGGTCGTGGATACGTGTACTACGTGTCGCTACGAGGTGTAACCGGATCGGCTGCAATCGATGTTGACGATGTCGAACGGAATCTTGACCGTATCCGTCAGCACGTTAATGCGCCTCTGTGTGTTGGTTTTGGCATTCAGAACGCTGAAGCTGCTGCTAGGGTTTCAGAGGTCTGTGACGGCGTCATCGTTGGTAGTGCGCTGGTGAGTCGTATTGCTGATCAGGCTGATAGTCCGGCTCAAGCGATAAAAGACGTCTCTGGTCTCGCAGGCAGTATGCGCGAGGCGATGGATGCGAATGCCGCCGCGGAAGCCTGATCCCTCTGGAACTGTTTGATGCGCTATAGCTCCCCTGATGAATGGCTTCGATATCTCGAAGCCATTCACCCCTCTGGTATCGATCTTGGTCTTGAACGTGTTGCCCGTGTTGCGGCTCGCCTGGACTGTATAAAACCGGCGCCTCTGGTCATTCTGGTCGGTGGAACAAACGGTAAAGGTACGACCTCTGCGTTAATTGCTGCGCTGCTCCGAAAGCAGGGTAAACGAATCGGTATGTACAACTCTCCTCATATTCACCGCTACAACGAGCGGGTATCAGTTGATGGTGCTGATATCTCAGATGCCAATCTGTGTCGATCGTTTGAAGCGGTTGAGCGTGCGCGTGACGATATCACTCTGACATACTTTGAGTTCGGTACGCTGGCGGCACTTTGGCATTTTAAACAGCAATCGCTTGACGCGGTTGTTCTTGAAATCGGCCTGGGTGGTCGGCTCGATGCTGTGAATGTCGTTGATCCTGATATATCGGTGGTGACCAGTATCGGGCTCGATCATCAAGACTGGCTGGGCAATACCGTCGATGAAATTGCCTATGAAAAGTGCAGCATCGCACGCGCAGGAAAGTGGCTGGTCTGCGGCCAGCCAGATGCACCCGCGCGGGCGCTGGCAACGGTTAAGAACCTTGGCGGATATTTTGCGGCACGCGGTGATATGTTTGATGTGGCTGAGTCTGAGCAGCAGCTCATCGTGAGCTATACGGCTAACAATGAGCCTCGTACCGTCACTCTGGCTGAATATCATATCCCTCATCATAATGTGGTGACCGCTATACAGGTGCTGGCGCTTATTGATCAACTACCTCCGTCTGACGTTTTGTCAGAAACAGTATCGGGCCTTCGAGTCCCGGGTCGTTGGCAGAGCTGGAGCGATGGTTCTGCTAAGGTAGTGCTTGATGTGGCACACAACCCTCAGGCGGCCGCCTATCTGCGTCACCACATCGAAGAGCTGGACTGCCTCGTACTCGGGATGCTGAGTGATAAAGACGTCGCGGGCGTGCTAGAGGCGCTGCCCCCGTTCAAACGTCTTTACGTCGTGACTCTCACTGGCTGGCGTGGACTTGACCGGGAGGAGCTGGGAGCAAAAAGTCGCGCGGCAGGATTTACAGTCGATCAAAGCTTTGAAACTATGAGTGCCGCGCTGGAGTCAATTCCAGCAACGGGGACAACCTTGGTTGCCGGATCATTTCATACGGTTGAGGCCGCCGCTGAATGGCTTAAAGCCGGAGAGGGTAAATGGAACTCCATTTAAAAAAGCGAATTTTAGGTGCATGGCTGACAGTGACTGCGATTCTGGTCGTTGCGCCCATTGTATTGGATGGTTCGCGTACCCATATTCTTCTTGAGTCAGATGCCCCTGCGATGCCAGATACAGAACGGTGGGCGACCGAAGAATACGAACGTCAGGTAAGAAAAGATGTTGAGGCTCTGGCTTCCGGTGAAGCAACGGCGGATATATCTATGCCTCAGGTAGACGTTCTGGACCGGGATGATACCCCTGTGCCGGGCGTGCCAGCGGATCAGACGAAACTGGATCAGGATAACATTCCGTATGCCTGGACGTTACAGGTTGGTGCGTTTGGGCAGAGAGACAACGCCTATCGGTTTCGAGACCTGTTACGTCACGATGGTTACAAAGCCTACGTTCAGGAATTTCAGCAGGAAAAGATCACCCGGGTGTACGTTGGGCCTGAGCTGCGCAGAGCAGATGCCGAGAGAATACAGCGCCAGCTGAAGCAGCGGGGCGATATCTCTGAAGCCTATCTGCGTCGATACAAAGCAGAGAGCTGACGCGCTGCAATTGTCAATTCTTTTATAGCGCGCAGGCTCTGGTATACTGCGCGCTTTCTTTTCCTGCCGGGGCAGTAAATGACCATAATCGACTGGGTGATCCTGGGTATCATCGGCGTCTCAGGCCTGATCAGCCTGGTGCGTGGTTTTGTTAAAGAAGCCCTGTCTCTCGTGTCCTGGCTGGTTGCCTTTCTCGTTGCTCGCTATTTCAGCGGCAATCTCGCTACTCTTCTTGAAGACAGTATTGCGACAAACAGTGTTCGGTGGATGGTCGCTTTTGGTATCTTGTTTGTTGCGACTCTGGTCGTTTTGGCTATGGTAAATTTTCTGGTGGCTCAACTGGTGAAAGCCACTGGCTTGAGTGGTACCGACCGGGTATTTGGCATGGTCTTTGGTATCCTGCGGGGTGTCATCATCGTTGTTGCCCTGGTGTACGGAGCTCAGCTGACAGGGATTCCTCAGCAGGATCTCTGGTGGCAGGAATCGACAATTATTCCATATCTTGAAACGCTGGCGGACTGGGCGCGTAAAACGCTGCCTTCTGCGGTGAGTCAGGTATTGGCAGCTTAATAAACTTCGCTTGTTTGAGGTAATACGCGCATGTGCGGAATAGTGGGTGTAGTTGGTAAGTCCCATGTTAACCAGGCAATCTATGATGCTTTGACGGTGCTTCAGCATCGTGGTCAGGATGCCGCAGGAATTGTGACCAGCTACGGCAACAAGCTTTGTCTGCGTAAGGACAACGGTCTTGTTCGTGATGTGTTCAGAACCCGCCACATGCAGCGGCTGTTGGGGAATATAGGTATCGGTCATGTCCGATACCCAACGGCAGGTAGCTCCAGCTCCGCCGAGGCTCAACCCTTCTATGTGAACTCGCCGTACGGGATCACGCTTGCGCACAACGGTAATCTGACGAACACAGAGCAGCTGGCGGAAGATATTTACCGTGAAGACCTGCGCCATATCAACACCACATCAGACTCTGAAGTTCTGCTGAATATTTTCGCGCATGAGTTGCAGGAACAGCGTCAGCTGAAACCGTCTCCGGAAGTTATCTTTAAAGCCGTGCGTAAAGTGCATGAGCGTATTCGCGGCGGTTATGCTGTGGTCGCTATGATTACCGGTTACGGCATTGTGGCTTTCCGTGATCCTCACGGAATTCGTCCTGCTGTATTTGGCCACCGTGATACGGAAAAAGGGCCGGAGTACATGGTTGCGTCAGAGTCCGTTGCACTTGATGCGCAGGATTTCAAACTGGACCGAGATATTGCGCCAGGCGAATGCGTTATTTTTACTGAAGATGGACAGCTGTTCACAGAACAGTGCGCTGAGCAGACAGAACTGACGCCATGTATCTTTGAGCATGTTTATTTTGCGCGCCCGGATTCAATCATTGATGGCATCGCGGTTTATAAAGCCCGCCTGCGCATGGGTGAGAAACTCGCTGATAAAATTATGCGTGAACACCCGGACCACGATATTGATGTCGTGATCCCGATTCCTGACACCAGTCGTTCTTCGGCATTGGAGTTGGCGAATCATCTCGGTGTGAAATATCGCGAAGGCTTTATGAAAAACCGCTACATCGGTCGTACCTTCATCATGCCAGGTCAGCAGCTGCGCAAGAAGTCGGTTAAGCAGAAGCTCAATGCGCTTGACCTGGAATTTCGCGGTAAAAACGTACTTCTTGTCGATGACTCTATTGTGCGTGGTACCACGTGCGAACAGATTATTGAGATGGCACGGGAGGCGGGCGCGAAAAATGTGTATTTCGCTTCGGCAGCCCCTGCGGTTCGTTTCCCGAATGTGTATGGCATTGATATGCCGGCGAAAGAAGAATTCATCGCCCACGACCGGTCAACGGAAGAAATTGCAAAAGCCATTGGTGCAGACTGGCTCGTTTATCAGGATATCGAAGACCTGGTAGAGGCTTGTCTTGAGGGCGCGACAACCGATGCTAAAGCGTTCGACTGCTCCGTGTTTAATGGTGAATACGTCACCAAAGACATCAACGATGAATATTTCCGCCGCTTGAATGAATTACGTAGCGACGCAAACAAAACATTGCAGGTTATCGATAATGAAGCGATTGATCTGCACAACCAGAAAGAGGCCTGAAGACAATGGCAGACTTACCTGATTGGCCAGAGCGCTACCAATCTGACCTGACGGATGCAGAGTTCGATACTCTGGCAGTCCGTGCTGGCCAGATGCGCTCGCCGGAAGGTGAGCATGGGGAAGCGATTTTCCCGACGAGTAGTTATGTGTTTTCTTCTGCGGCCGAAGCGGCAGCGACCTTCGGCGGTGATCGGGACGGTAATGTTTACTCCCGTTATACCAACCCAACGGTAAGAACGTTTGAGGAACGTCTTGCCGCTCTCGAAGGCGGGGAGGCCTGCGCAGCAACTGCCTCAGGAATGGCAGCTATTTATGCTCTGTGCATCGCCCACCTGCAGGCTGGCGACCACATGATCTGCTCCCGCGCGGTGTTTGGCTCGACGACGGTTCTGCTGGAGAAATTTCTACGTAAATTCAACGTGGATATTACCTACGTTGATTTACTGGATCTTTCGGCTTGGCAGAATGCTGTTCAGGAAAATACCAAATTACTGTTCCTTGAGTCGCCATCCAACCCGTTGACGGAAGTTGCCGATCTCCGTGCAATTTCGGAAATCGCAAAATCAGCCGGAGCCTTGTTTGCCGTAGACAACTGTTTTTGTACACCTGCTGCCCAGCTTCCTCTGGCATTAGGTGCCGATCTTGTTGTGCACTCAGCAACGAAATACATCGATGGCCAGGGGCGGTGTCTTGGTGGTGCGGTGATTGGCTCACACGAGTTAATTGAACCCGTTATCGGCGTGCTCAGATCTGCAGGCCCTACGATGAGCCCCTTTAATGCATGGGTATTCCTGAAGGGATTAGAAACGTTATCGCTGCGCATGAAAGCGCATAGCGAAAATGCGCTGGCACTTGCTGAGTGGCTGGCAAATCATCCGAAAGTCGCGAAAGTGAATTATTGTGGCTTGCCTGATCACCCTCAGTACGAACTTGCAAAGAGCCAGCAGCGTTTATTTGGCGGTGTATTATCATTTGAGGTAAAAGGCGGTCGTGAGGAAGCCTGGAAAGTTGTCGATGCAACACGCATGATTTCAATTACCGCCAACCTGGGTGATACGAAAACGACAATCACGCATCCTGGAACAACGACGCATGGACGTTTATCAGATGAGCAACGCGATGAAGCAGGAATTTCTCAGGCCTTGTTGCGCGTATCCGTCGGGCTTGAAAGTGTGGAAGATATTAAGCGGGATCTCGCACGTGGACTGGATGCTCTTTAATTTCCATTACACGCTGATGGATCAGACAAAAGGCTGCTACTTGCAGCCTTTTTTATTGCTGTCTGACGCTATTCGACCGGATTCGTACACTCGCTGTCTCCCGGAGAAAAGCGGCAGCGAATTTTACGCGCCAGTCTCAACATAACGGGATCATAGTAGCCTTCGCTGCGCAAACTCAGGCGAACTTTTTGAGCACTTTCACTGAGCGTCGTAAGATCCTCCGGGGATGGATTTATCCAGAAGCTCGCCGGTATATTACCCAGTTCTTTGTCGAGCACCCGCGCGTAGCTGTTGAATTTAAATAGAAAGTCTTCACGTAGAATCTGCGCCAGGCCCGGCGGAAAACGATCAGTATGACCAATTAACTGCAGTGTCGACTGCCCCAGAGGCATCGATAGCCCGCGTGTCTCACTTCCTGTGCGGCCGTTGGCCATTGCCAGATAGCTGATATCTGGAGCCACCATAAGTTCGGTAAGTTCATTAGTAAATGTCTGAACTGTTGCTGGCATGTCGCCGGTGCGGGTTCGGCCGCGAAGGGTGTCTATCAGGCGAATAAAGCCGGTATCGGTATTTGCAACGGATACCGATTTTCCATCCAAAGAGCTGAGTGATGCTTTGTCGGCTGAATCGGCGTAAAGGCGGCTGTATCCAAGAGTGACCAGACCGAGTGCGGTGTATTGGGTATTGGTCATGTGCTCAGCAATTTCTGGTTTAGCCAGTACTTGAGCCAGGAGTTGCAGGTGTTGTCTGTCGGGAAGGGCGCCGGGCGCTTCTGTGGTGGCAAGAAAACGGTTGAACCGTTGTGCCGTCGCGCCACGCACAAGAATGGCGTCACAGGCCTCTTTGCTGACAAAGGCATCGACCATTTCCTGCTCATTCTGGTAGATATCAATGGTCAGTTGCATGCCATAGTGGAGTGAGCGCAGGACCTGATCTTTCGCTGCCGCTGCTATTGGGCCTGCTTTTCCGATCGGATCCCAGATGCAGAACGTTCGCTGCAGACGGCCGTCGGTCATCTCATCGCTGAGTAGTGTTTTGAGTGCCTTGATTCGTTTCTCAAGCGGCAAATTTTGATTTAGAACAGCAGCCTCAAGAGTCTGGTGACTCCGGATCTTATTCGTTGTGTCTGCGACGCCTGGTCCAGCCACCAATAAAAATAATAAGCAGAATGCCTGGAGCATTAGAGGGTTCTTCATTCAACGTCCTTTTTGTATAACCCAGTTATCTCGAATTGAATGTAATTATACCGAGTCAGACACCTGTCTGTATTCGTCACGTGGAGGTCTGGCTCAAGATGGCCCATAGCCTGCCTGAATGAGGGTGCGACTGGCAAGAGTGATCCATCCGTGAGTGATTTTTGCGGCTGTTTTTATGTGCGCAGTGTCTGTTTTCAGAACGTTTCCCGATATTGTCGTTAGCTGAGCACTTAAAAACAGTCTGAGTGTCAGATACTCTTAGTGCTCTAATTTCCAGAGGTTTCTGCATGTCTGCCATTGAAAGGGCGTTATCCAGTCTTTCGACCGTAATACTCGGTAAGAATCAACAGTTAAAACTGTCTATGTGCTGCCTCCTTGCAGACGGACATTTGTTGATTGAAGACTTACCGGGGATGGGGAAAACCACGTTATCGCATGCGCTGGCTCAGGTGTTCGGACTTAAATACAGCCGGATTCAGTTCACCAGTGACCTTCTTCCAGCAGACATTATTGGCGTGAGCATTTTTGAGAAAAGCCCTGATTCAGGCGAGGGCGCCTTCCGGTTTCATCAGGGGCCGGTATTTGCTCAGGTCGTTCTGGCTGATGAGATTAATCGCGCGACGGCTAAGTCTCAGAGTGCGCTTCTTGAGGCCATGGAAGAGAGACAAGTGACGGTCGAAGGGCAAACCCGAAAGCTTCCAGAGCCATTCTTTGTCATTGCGACTCAGAATCCTTCCTCACAGGGCGGGACCTTCCCACTACCTGAGTCTCAGCTTGATCGTTTTCTTATGTGTCTGAGTCTTGGGTATCCAGACGCGCGTGCAGAGCGGGAATTACTCGAGGGTGTGAGTCGTCGTCACCTGGTGGATGAGCTTAAGGCGGTTATCAGCACAGAGGCGCTGACAGGGCTTCGTCAGGCGGTTGACGGAGTAAAGACTTCGTCCGCTGTTCTGGATTATCTGCAGCGCATCCTGGCTTTCAGCCGCAATGACTCGCGATTCACCCACGGATTGTCGCCACGGGCCGGAATTGCCTTGTTGCGTGCGGCTAAGGCCTGGGCTGTCATTGATGGTCGTAGTTTCCTGATTCCCGAAGACGTGCAGGCGGTACTGGCACCGGTTGTCGATCACCGCCTCAAGCCGGGTGCTGCACGGCATATTCTTGAAAATGTCGCAGCCTTAGCCTGATATGGTCAAACGATTAAAGTCAGATAAGGATGGGTGGGGCAGGCGACTGTTTCAGTCTTGGCTGAATCGCAGAATTCCCCCCGTATCGCGGCTGGCTTTGTCTCACAAGAATGTTTTCATTCTTCCGTCGCGAACGGGGTGGGCTTTTGCTGGTCTGCTTCTGGCGATGCTGCTCACCGCCATCAACTATCAGAATTCATTGATTTATGGGCTGACGTTCTGGCTGGTCAGTCTTGGGCACGGCACGATCTGGCTGACGTTCCGTAATCTGTCGGGCCTTGAGATGTCTGCTGGCAAGGTGGAGCCTTGTTATGCAGGGGAAAGCCTCCAGTTGCCGGTTAACGTCTCTTCCGCCAAACACTGGTCCGTTGCCATTACTGTGGGATATCCGGGAGAGACCGAACAGGACTTCACACTGTCTCCAGGTGAATCCCTGAACGTCGCTATCGCTCGGCAGACCCGTAAACGAGGGCGCCTGCCGTTACGCCGAATAAGAATCGAAACGGAATACCCATTCGGTTTGTTTCGCGCATGGAGTTGGGTTGCGTTGGATTTTGATGTGGTCGTATACCCGAAGCCAGAGTATACGTCGGTGCACTTGTCCGTCGGTGACGGTGATGAGCTTGAGGGCTCAACGTTGGCATTGATAGGCCAGGACGATATATCGGGTATTCGTGAGTACGGGCGTGGGGACAGTCTGAACCAGATTTCATGGAAGCATACCGCACGAAGTGGATCACCCAAGTCGTTCGAGCGCGAGCAGGAACAAGGCGTAATGTGTCAACTGGATTGGGGGAGTCTTACGGGGCTTGAGCCCGAGGTACGACTGTCCAGGCTGGCCTCATGGGTCGATCAAGCTGAGGCCTTGGGTTGGAGGTATGGTTTGTCGATTCCTGGCGTGGAAATACCAGCCGGCACGGGCAATGAGCATCGTCATCGCTGCCTGACGGCGCTGGCTGTCTGGGGGACTGACTAGTGACCGCAGTTGCTCTTCCAAGAAAGGCATTACTGCTTCAGGTGTTGGCCGTATTAAGTTCACTGTTGCCGCATTTAAGCTACTTGCCAATATGGCTATACCTTATGGTGGCCTTTGTTCTCGGCTGGCGTTGGTTGGTGTATACCGGGCATCTTTCATTTCCGGGGCGCTTTGCAAAACTCATCACGGTTATTCTTGCCTGTGTGGGTGTCTACACCTTGAGCGGCGGGCAAATATCGCTCGAGGGCAGCAGTGCCTTTCTTATTTCCGCAGGCGTACTGAAACTTCTTGAACTGGCGACAAGGCGGGATGGGATTGTTGTCGTTTTCATCGCTTTATTTATTCAGGCGTCTGGGTTTCTTTTTCATCAAAGTATCCTGTTCAGCCTTCATGGCATTGCGACCCTGGTATTGGCATGTGCAGCGATGGTTGCGACCCAAGCTGCTACCAGAACCGGCCTAGATTCACAGGTGCCCGTGTTCGGTGTGACTGCGAAACTTTTATTGACGGCTTTGCCGTTTATGCTGATCGTTTATTTTCTGTTTCCCCGCCTTGGGCCTTTATGGAGTGTCGCACTTCAGTCTGACTCTGCTTTGACCGGTCTGTCTGAACGACTGCAGCCAGGCGATATTTCGGAGCTTAGCCAGTCTTCTGACGTCGCATTCAGAGTAACCTTCGATGGTGATAAGCCATCCCGTAATGAATTGTACTGGAGAGCAATGACGCTCGATGAGCATGATGGGGATGGCTGGGATAAATCAGTGTTAGATGCTGCTCAGTTGCCTATGCCTGCGCTTACTGATGAAGCAGCCTATCGCTACGAAGTAATACAGGAACCAACCGGGCAGGTGTATCTCTTTTCACTGGCGGGGTCCGCCAGTCGTGATGCAGATATCGAGCTGACGGCAACCCGATTGCTGCGGTATGAGCGGCCCGTGTATCAACGTATCAGGTATTACGTAACGGCGTCGGTTAATCCCATCATTGGTCCGGCCTTTGATTCTCAACGGAGAGCCGCCCCCGATCTTTATCTTGCACTTCCGGCTGGTACTAATCCGATGATTCGCGAGTGGGCCATTCAACAGCCTGCAGAAGCCCGTCAGTTTGCTACTGTTTTTCTGCAATACGTCAGAGAACAGCCCTTCTACTACACACTTAAACCGCCTCGGTATAGTGGCGATGATATTGATCAGTTTCTGTTTTCAGGACGCAGAGGTTTTTGTGAGCATTACGCCTCGGCGATGGCATTCGCGGCGCGGGCAGCGGGTATCCCATCGCGGGTCGTAGCTGGGTATCAAGGGGGAGAGTGGCACCCGGACGGCTATCTGACAGTCAGGCAATACGATGCTCACGCATGGGTAGAACTCTGGGATGGCGAGCAGTGGTTCCGGGTAGATCCAACCTCTGCGGTTGCGCCTGACCGTATTGAGTATGGCCTGCAGCGAGCCTTGCTTGAGAAGGATACGTTTCTGGAGGAAAGCCCGCTATCTCCACACAGATATGCTGATATTGGATGGGTGAACAATCTTCGTTTGCAACTGGATAATATTAACTACCAATGGAGTCGTTGGGTATTGGCCTACGACGGTGAAAGACAGAAAGGGCTTCTGTCTCGGTGGTTTGGGATCGATGCTCTCGTCGACGGCTTGTATGTCATCGCTGGTTCTATTGCGGGTCTGTTCGTCATTGGTGCTCTCTGGCAGTGGTGGCAGCAGCGCCCAGAGAAACGAACGCGTTTGATCCTCGGTTGGTCTGAGTTGCGCAACACTGCGTATAAAAAAGGAATTACGGTGGCTGAGGGAACCGCACCTCTTTCACTGCTTGCAGACATCGAGAGGACGTATCCTTCGCTAGCAGATCAGTGCCATATAGCGCGATGCGCTCTGATTCAGGTTTACAAATCAGACGAAGGGCCAGTACTGGAAAGAGCCGAGAAGAATCTGACTCGTCAGCTTCAGCTACTTAACCGGCAATTGCGCCGGGTTCGGCCAGGCACAGAAGCAGCCGCTGCCAGCAATGTTAAGAAAAGGCCCGTATGACTCGCCAGCGAGCAGGCGCTCTATCATATTAGTAAACATGGCTTCGTCTGAGAGGCTGCACAGTGCACCGAATCCATAAGCGCCAAAGTAAGCCAGTCTGGCGTCCTTATTCAGGACCGCCAGACCTGGGCTGGCGGTCAAAGGTAATTGATCAGCAACCGACACTTTGACGACCAAGGCGTTCGGGTTGAGTTCGCGCGCTTCTGACAGGCGGCTTTCCGGCAGCGTTGCTGGTGCAAGAATAATAAAACGCACCTCTTTGCCCTCTGGCCATTGTTCAATGATGGCTCGTGTGTGTCGGGCACTGACGTTATTGCACAAACAATCCGGGTTCCACAGATGAACGACTGTGACCGGAGCGTCTGCGCTAAGTGGATATTCAGCAGATACCCTTTGCAGTAGCGCTTTCAGACCTTGTTCAACCTTGTCTGGATTGCGCGCCTCAGGTGGAGCATCAGCTTCGACGAAAGGGCGAAGAGACTGCTGCTGAAACCACCACAGGCCAAATAGAGAGCCTGCCAGCCATACCAGGATCAGTACTGAAACCAATAAAGTTTTTTTGCGACCAGGAGCATCTGGGTCGAGAGTGACTGACATTGTTTCATGGCTCTGAAATAGGGTGTCTTTTCTCAGCTACCCAACCACGGGTAGCCAGCGTTATCATACATGGCTTTTCAATTGTAACCGATTCTTTGGAGTAGCCGTGCCTTTCAGGGTGTTGACCGCTGAGCAACTGATGGCTGAGTCACAATCATCCGACCATTGGTTTCTGGTCGAGGTGACCGGTGAACATTGCGCGCCTTGCCGTGCTGTGGAGCAGCTCTTGTTGTTGCTCGAGTCCTCACTGGATTCTCGGTGTTCCATTATTCAGGTTCTCTCGGAAGCGTCGCCGGATTGGGTATCTGCTTGTCAGATCCGCACGGTTCCCATGTTGCTCTTGTACCATCGCGGCGAGGAGCTCGGACGTGAGCAGAAAAATCTGTCGATAGCGGGAATCAGGCACTTCTTAAAAGATCATTTGCCGTTCCCTTTAGAGCCTCAGGTAGGCGCTCTGCTCAGAGAGGGGAAGCTTGATCAACTAAGTGCTGTCCTTGATCTGATGACCGATGAAGAATCACGTACAACTGAGGTACAGCGCGCCCGCTCATGGCTGTCGTTGCGTGATCTTAAACTTTACGGACCTGAGTCCAGCTTGCGGGATACTTTTTTTGAGCAAGCAAGCACCGGCGACTGGGATCGTGTCCTGGGGTCGCTGGAAGTCGCAGTCCGTACCGAGGGCCTTCGGGATTTAACTATCGCGCTGGCGGACCTTATTCCTGATCGGAAGCTGGTGGCGCAATGGCGTCGGAAAGTTAATTAGTTATACCGTTATCTTATTTGACTCCATATCACTCTCTGCATCTTTGATAAGCTCAACTTGAGTAATTAGGCCTACCAGGATAATTAATCTGGAAGCCTACAGGCGGCATTCTATAGTCAATCCCGATGACATAACGATCAATAGTGGAGTAACTATGCAGGGCGATCGCCTGAGTATTCGTCAGCGTTTATGGATAATGCTGTCAGCTGTATTTCTCATGGGTGTTATTTTTATGGCCATTGATTTTCACCAGTATCAGAGCCAGCTGGTGGATGAGAAAAAGCAGCAGTTGTCGGCTTTAGTTGAATCGCAGGCTAGTCTGCTTAGTGAGTTGCTCAGCAATGGTGGTAGCCTCAAGGATGGCCTCTCGGCACTTAATGGCTCGCGCTACCACGGTGAGGAATATTTTTTCGTGATTAACGAACAGTTAATTATGAAAATGCATCCGTTTAAACCCGTGCTCAATGATACCTCTGTGTCTAAGGTGCGCGACCCTGATGGGGTTTATCTGTTCCGTGAGATGAAAAAAGCGGTCGCAGAGGGCAATACCGGATTCGTTAATTATAAATGGCCACGCCCAGGGGCCGACGAGCCAGTGAGTAAACTCAGTGCGATCACACCAGTTGCTGGTTCAGATTTGTATATCGGTACGGGTGAGTATATAGACGATATACAAGCCGCTATCTGGGGTCGGGGAAGCTGGACTCTGCTTTCTCTCCTTATCTGGGGGAGCTTTATGTTGATCTGTTCACGATATATAACGGCGGCAATTTCGAAGCCCATTCGCAGAATTGAAGAAACAATGGCCAATCTCGCAGAGGGCGATCTCTCGTTTCATTGTGAGCGTTCTGGCGTTCCAGAATTTGATCGTATTTCTACGGCCATTAATAAAATGCGCTCGCGTCTGTCAGAATTATTAAGCCGTATTCGCGAAGACAGTGATCGTTTGAACAGAGAAGCAGACATTGTCGCGCGTTCGACGTCCGAGGTCAGTGCTGGTTCCGATACCCAGTCCCGTGAGCTGGATCAATTGTCAGTAGCGATGACGGAAATGGTTCAGACGACTCAGGTACTTGCGGGTAATGCACGTGATGCTGCCAAACGAATGACTGAAGTTACGGATGCAGCGTCGAATGGTGCTAATTCGGTTTCAGCCGTGCGTAAGCGAGTTTATACGGTACTGAATCAATTGGAAGGTGCATCGGTCGCTATAACCCAGATGAATGCATCTGCCGAGCAGATTTCAAATGTCGCTGAGGTTATTGCAAGTATTTCCGAACAGACGAATCTTCTCGCTCTGAATGCCGCGATTGAAGCAGCACGTGCAGGCGAGTCCGGCCGTGGGTTCGCCGTGGTTGCGGACGAAGTACGCACACTGGCCCAGCGGACGGGAGTGGCTACCAGCGAAATTAAAGACGTGATTGAAACCATAACGCAGGTCGCGAATGACTCTGTTCGCGCGATGCAGTTGAGTGCTAACGAGACAAAAGCCTGTGCGGATGAGGTGAATACAACGGAAGAACAGCTCGCTGGAATTTCAACTAATATGACATTGGTGAAAGATATCAATCACCAGGTAGCAGCGAGCGTTACTCAGCAGGAACAGGTGGCTGCCGAAATGGATAGCAATCTGGCGAGGGTGGCGGAATCCGCTGATGGCCATAAGCACATTTCAGATATGTTGCGAGGCACTTCTGAAAACGTTGAACGCCTCGCGGAAGACCTCGCTGAACAGCTGAAGTGTTTCCGTATGGACGCAAACTGATCCGCATAAAAAAAGCCCCGCAGTTCGGGGCTTTTTTATTTCAGCTGGCTTGCTGGATTACCGGTCGTTATCGACTTTCCAGCTGCTCATCATTTTCTTCATGACCTTAGGAATAACGGTCAGGTTCAAACCGATCCACTCGAATGCTGAGCGCGGCTTGGCATACGCAGTCATTTTTAGCATCGTTTTGTACGACGCCTCATCAAACGGGAACCACCAGGCATTGTTTTTACTGAGGGTTGGTAAAATATCCCAGTTCACAATTTTTGATTCAGCTACCTCAAGCAGCCCGAGTGCGCCGTGCGTGCGACCGATACCTGATTCTTTTGGACCGCCCCATTCTGTATTGCTCAAACCGTGGGTGTACAAGTGATCGTTGACGGTCACTGCACCGGCATTAAGCTGCTTAGCGACTTTCTTGCCATGAGCGTTGTTGCGTGTCCAGACAGAAGCTGTGAGACCGTACTGTGATTTATTAGCCAGCTCAATCGCTTCTGCTTCTGAGCGGACTTTAACGACGGGCATAAATGGGCCGAAGATCTCGTCCTGCATAAATTCCATGTCGGACGTTACGTCTGTCAGCAGTGTGGCTGGGAAGAAATACCCTTTTTGCTCACCAACTGCTTGTGACTGTGCAGCGATCTGAGCGCCGTTGTCCAGTGCCATCTGAAGTTCTTTTTCAAGCTGCTGGAACTGTTTTTCTGTCGTTACTGAGCCCATGTCAGCATCGTGGCCATTATTGCCGTGACGCAGAGCCTTGGTTTTAGCGACAGCCATTTTGATAAAGTCGTCGTAGACTTTTTCATGAACATAAACACGCTTTACACCACCACACGACTGCCCAGCGTTCTGATACGCTGCCCACATGCCGCCATTGACGGCGCGCTCAATGGGGGCATCTTCGAGTACGATCATGGCATCGTTACCGCCCAACTCGAGGCTACAAGGCACGAGGTATTCTGCGCACGACTTCATGACCTGCTTACCTGCAAAGGTTGAACCAGTGAAGAATATTTTATCGGCGCCGTTTTCAAGCATTGAGGACAGGACTTTAGAACCCGAGCCAACCACATGAGTAAACAGGCCATCTGGTAAGCCAGACGCTTTTACGACGCGCTCGATAGCTTCGCCGACCATTGGAGTCTGAGCGGCAACTTTGAGAACAACCGCGTTACCTGCCATTAAGCCCATAACAAGTTCACCGAACGGAATGCTGAATGGGTAGTTCCATGGGCTGATGATGCCGAGAACACCAATAGGTTGGAAAACCCGCTTCGACCATTTATTGAAGAACATCATAGATGCGGGAGGAAGCAGCTCGTCTTTCAGCACCTTAGGTGCATTTTTCGCGTACCAGGTACAGCTCATGATCGACGGGATAACTTCGGTATTCAGTGCATCGATTTTCAGTTTACCGTTGTCCTGGCTGATAATGCTGGCTAGTTCATCTGCGTTATCACGAATGTAATCCGCCATTTTTAAAACGTAAGATGCACGCTCTTTATAGGACGTTTGTGCCCAGATTTTCTGAGCATCGCGCGCGCGATCAAATACCGTGGTGAACTCTTCCTGAGTTGTCAGTGGCAGACGACCGATTTCTTCAAGCGTCGCCGGATTGATACTGACTTCATACGCCACGTCTGGATTGGCTACATTCATGGTGAATTACCTGTGCGGGTTTCTGTAACTTTTGACGGCCAGATGGTAGCACAGTAATCCCCGCGCTGAACAAGTCGGTTCCGGCCTCACGGAGCGGGCGATATGGGCCAGTTTGTCGCCATGTCACACAGTGGGTATGTCCGGATAGCGGTGACTGACAATACGAAGTCTTAAAAGTAAGCAAATAGCTGCGCAGCTCAGACCAGCGATCAGGCCTATCCAGAATCCAGCGGCGCCCATAGGCTCGCTGAGGCCATAGGCCAGATACCAGCCGGTACCAAAACCAATGACCCAGTAAGAAAGAAAGGTAATTAACATGACCACGAAGGTATCTTCATACGCCCTGAGTGCCCCAGCTGCAGCGATCTGAATCGCGTCAGGAATCTGAAATATAGCGGCGTAAATGAGCAGGGCGGTACCGATTGAGACAACGGCTGGATCGGGCGAGTAGAGGTTGGCGATCAGGCCCGCCCCCGAAAGAATCACCGCAGCATTAAACAACGCCAGGAGCAGATTGATCTTTACACCCAACCAGGCGCATTGGCGCGCTGGATTGAGCGAATTTACGGATTCTCTGTTTTGTTCGCCGATGTAGTGGCCAACCCTGACGGTCAGTGCCATGCCGAGGCTCAGAGGCAACATAAAGGTCACTGACGAGACATTGAGTGCTACCTGATGCCCAGCGACGACGACCGGCCCCAGGTCCGTCAGAAACAGGGCAATCACGGTAAACAGACTGACTTCGAAGAAAATAGCGACGCCAATAGGAAGACCGACACGACTCAGGCTTTTTACATGGGATATGACCGAGGATTGATAGACAGCCATCATGCGGATGCTTTGTTCGCTGCGATAGCGTCGGCAATCCCATTGCAAAGCCCATGTCATAAAACATACGACGATCGCACTTCCGATACCGCACCCAATGCCTCCGAGTTCCGGGAGAGGTCCCCAGCCGTAGATCAGAGCCGCATTCACTGGGATGTTAAGTAGCAGTCCCGTCAGCATGATACGCGTGACGTGGTGCGCCTGATCCACCGCCTCTGCATGAAATCTGAGTGCCAGGAAAATGCCGGAAACCGGCATCGCGACAGCGATGGCAAGGAGATAGTATTTTGCCGTTATTGCGGTATGCGCATCGGCAATCCAGTATGGCAGGGCGAACGCTATGCCTGCTGTTATGCTGCCGAGGAGTGCACCAGTGATAAGCCCTAATGAAATACCGGATGCAAGCAGCGCCTGTATCGCTGGTGAGGAAGCAAGTCCTGAGCGTGCTTTGGCGATGGCGGGTGATAGGGCGACAAGAACGCCTGCAAGAAACAGCCAAATCGGTGTCCAGACTGCACTGCCGATGGCAACGGCCGCGAGATCCCGTGTACTGACATAGCCCGACATCACGGTGTCGATGGTCCCCATTCCCACCTGTGCCAGCTGGGTGAGCAGAATTGGGCCAGTCAGTTTCAGAATCGCTTTGAGATCTGATGTTTGTTTATGCTGGAGCGGAGCTTGCTGTGCGGTAGACATGGCGAAACTGAGGTTGAACCGTATAATTGACAGGCGCCGCTATTGTGCCTGCGCTTGATATCGAAGAACAGAAAGAAAATGAACCCGCTAAAACAACCACACTCTATCCCGCTGGTCCCGGAAGATTTGATCGCTATTTTCGACCGGCTCTTCAGCGGTACTGAAAACACACGCCTGGTGTCTGGTAGCGGTGAGCCTGAATACCTTCCGGCGGGCATAGAAGTTGGCTATCACCGAGTGATATTTGCGCATGGGTTTTACGAGTCAGCACTGCATGAGATCGCACATTGGTGCATCGCAGGCACTGAAAGGCGCAAGCTTGTCGATTATGGTTACTGGTATGAGCCGGATGGTCGCTCAGCCGAGCGACAGCGGGAATTTGAACAGGTTGAAGTGAAGCCCCAGGCGCTCGAGTGGATACTGTCGGAGGCCTGTGGCCGAAAATTTCATATCAGTACTGATAATCTCGATGGCGACCCGGTCTCTGTAGAGCAAGGGCGACAAAACTTTCGTGCGGCGGTGGTTGCTCAGGCAGCCCTGTATCTCGAAAACGGGCTGCCAGCGCGCGCTGAGATATTAAAAGAGGCGCTATTGGATTATTATCATCGCCATACACTATTTGGTACGCACTTGTTCGTGCCAGAAAATATCTGAACGGAGATAGGTTTGTTAAAGAAACTGTTCAAATCCAACGCCTCAAAGCCGGCGCCGGAACCAAAGAAGCCCGCTGCTGCGAAAAAGGCCCCGGCTCAGAAGAATAAGCCAGCACAGAACACGAAGAGTCATGGTTCTTCGCGCAATGCAGGGGCTGACAAGTCCGCTGCACAGAGTAAAAAGCCAAAGAAAGAGACGGTAGAAACACCATGGAATCTGTCTGACTTCAACGTTGAGCCTCAGGAAGGCAAAACACGCTTCCATGATCTGCAGTTACCAGACTCTGTCATGCGTGGGATTCATGAGTCAGGGTTTCAGTACTGTTCGCCGATTCAGGCCGAGAGTCTGCCAGCCGCGTTGACTGGCCGCGACATGATCGGGCAAGCCCAGACGGGCACAGGTAAAACCGCAGCGTTTCTGCTGACGATTTTTAACCGCCTTCTGACAGTCAAGCCAGAAGAACGTTTTGCCAGTGAACCCCGCGCCCTGGTGATTGCTCCAACGCGCGAGCTGGCGCTGCAAATCGGTAAGGATGCTGATGCATTGGGTAAGTACACTGGTCTGAATACACTGACCGTTGTTGGTGGTATGAATTACGACTCCCAACGCAAAATGCTGCGCGATCATGTAGTCGACGTATTAGTCGCGACACCTGGGCGTCTGATCGACTTTATGCGTAGTCAGGACGTTTTTCTGGATCAGGTTGAAGTCCTGGTTCTGGATGAAGCCGACCGTATGCTGGATATGGGGTTCATACCCGATGTGAAGCGTATTGTCCGTGGAACGCCGCCAAAAGACTACCGTCAGACGTTGCTGTACTCAGCAACCTTCAATTTTGATGTACGTATCCTGATTGATCAGTGGACTACCAATCCGATGAAGGTCGAGATAGAGCCAGAGCAGGTGACGACCGATCGTGTTGATCAGAAACTGTATCTCTGTGCTGAGTCGGATAAATATGGCTTGCTTGAGCGGGTACTGACCGAAGAAAAGCCTGAGCGTCTGATTATCTTTGCTAATCGTCGTGATCTGACTCGCAACCTGTGCGATAAGCTGAACAAAAATGGTCACGTTGCCGTTCTTCTGTCGGGCGAGGTCAGCCAGGATAAGCGAGTCCGTACGCTGGAACGCTTCCGTGAGGGGCGGGTGAATATCATGGTTGCAACCGACGTTGCTGGTCGCGGTATCCACGTTGACGGCGTCAGTCACGTTATTAATTACACCTTGCCTGAAGACCCGGAGGACTATGTTCACCGGATCGGCCGGACTGGCCGTGCAGGTGCCAAAGGCGTTTCCGTGAGCTTTGTGTCAGAGGATGATGCGTTCGTTCTGCCGGACCTCGAAAAATATCTCGGCACTAAGCTGGAACTGACGCAACCCTGAGGGGCCGGTTAGGTATGTACTGGCGGGCAGTTCTCTCCATGGCGTTCATGGTTCCAGTTGCAGCGGCGCTGGAACCGCAGGATGCGGCGAGTTATTTTGCAACCGACGCTGTAACCCCTCAGCAGGCTGAACAGTGCCTTGAAACCATGAAATCCCCGTTGATACATAACAGCGAGGGGGATCATGTGAATTCGTACTATTACTTTGGCGTACATGGCGATCGGACCCTGATCGGCCTGGAGCGTGTGAAGGGTGCGGATTACTCTCAATATTTCAGCTTGTTAGTATTCGATCAGACGACCTTACTGGGTTATTACCGCAATATTGCCAGCCTGCCGCTGTTTATCGAGCAGGATGGGCAACTGTCGTTTCCGCGTGGTGTTGAACTGGCGGATACTATCTATATTCATCAGGGGTCCTTCCCGGCGCTTTGTCTGGCTGGTCAGGATTGCGTCGACTGGGTGTCAGTAAGTGCTGTGTGTGAGCTGAGTACGGATTGACCGTTCAAGCCATTCTGGGTCGTCTGCTGGTAAGTCGTGTCCTGCAGAAGGGTGCGTAAACAGGGGTTTCTTCCAGCGTCGTGCAATTCGCGCTGTGCATCCCGGTTTCACCAGTCTGTCGCCGGCAGCGTTATAGAAAAACACATCATCTACCGGGGCAATCGTAGGACCCTTATAGCGACTTGCAGCAATCAGCTGGACGAATACGTTGCGCCAGCGCAACGGGTGCTCGCTCGCAAAAGTCAGCCAGGGGGCGGATTCTCCGGCGCCCAGCTCGCGATTGATGGTCTGATCGAAAATGGTTCGTTCAAGCCTTAGGCGATCACCAAAACAAAACAGCAGCCTGAAAAATGATACTGCCGTCATGCGCTCCCACGGATAAGACATATTGGCCAGGCTGGTATTGATCAGGTGGAGTGAGGTGATTTCATCGGGGTGCTGTCGCGCCCATTCTGCAGCAATCATTGCCCCCATAGAGACAGCAATAATGGTTACAGGGCCTTGATGTGTGCTGCGAACCTGAGCGCGCACGCTCTCCATCATGGCTGGAATGTCCGGCGGGGTTGTTTCTGTATACAGGTAGCCGTTGCCCGGTAACTCCGGCTCAATAATCTGAAAGTCTTTGGCAAACCTTTCTGGGAACTTCAGCCAGTGATACCGACTGCGAATCAGACCCCGAAGAAAAACGAGTACCGGTTTGCCAGAGGAAGACTTCAAGTGCTTAACCTGTCACCAAATGCGGAAGAAGCGGTGAACGCTGAATTGAATCAGAGTGCCTGCATCGAAATCACCACCCAGGTTAGTGCGCTCGAGAGTGAGGCGATAATCCCAGTGGTTCCAGGTTCTGGCTGCACCAACACGGAAGTGCCAGTAATCATCAGCGGTTGAGCTACCAAAGTTGGTTGTGTCGTCAGTACCATCGAGGCGATGGTTGGCACCGTAAAGCTCGATGGAGAATGATCCGGTCTGAAAGGTGTAGGCTGTTTCCAGTGTGTGCAGGTTGTAGTCACTACCGTAGTAGCCATCAGCAGCACGATATCCCAGTGTCAGGTTGTTATCCCACAGGAGTCGCAGTGCGGTCTCATTGTAGGCATCGCCTTTTTCGTCTGCGTCACCATGGAAGGTGAAGCGCGTGAGGCTGGTATCGACAGACCATGCCCTCCAGAGAGGAAGGTTGGCGCCAGCGTACATATCCCATTCAGAGTGCAGGCTGTCTGCGCTGCCGTGATCTACATTACTGCCCCAGGCGCCGGCATAGAACCCGGAATTATGGGTGGCTGTCATGCCTGCCTGCCAGGCGGCCTTACCGCTGGTCTGACTGATGCCGTCGCGCACAAATTCAGAGGTGACACCGAGGTCAGCGGTGACATCGGCCAGGACAGAATGATGGCAGGTCAGTAAAGCGACTGACGCGAGTGATACAAGCAGGTGTTGCAGGCGTGGCATAAAATTAGGAAATCCGTCAGATACATCAGGCGCCTAGTGTAGCGGAAGCGACGCTCGCTTCACACTGCCGGTGTGATATTTCCACTCATTCCCGGATACCAGCGTTCCAGCGCTGATTGAAGAGCTCTGGTCTGGTCGGCGGCGGACTCAGGTGCCCATTGCGGCATGGTGCGTGCGGCAGACATCAGAAAGTCGAACAACACCAGATGCCGACGCAGAATACGCTGTTGGCGGTGAGGTAATACCGGGTTAAACAGACCGTGATAACGCAGTAGGTGGCGAGGATTTTTCTTTACCCAAAGCCAGGACCCCATTTCCAGAGTGATAGGAATAAAACACCCTTCTGGTTGCATGGCCCGGTAATCATCGTAGAGGTAATCCCACATGTCGCCATTCGTCGTATAGCTGTGCGCCTGAGGTTCAAATAGATATTGCTCATGACTGGGGAAGCTGTGTTCGAACAGCTCTGTCAGTGTATGCGCCGCACCTATGCCTGGCCATGGCGCGGTGCTTTTTGCGTAAGGAAACCACAGACGATCGCGTGTGCCAAAGCCCGAATGGCAATCAAGGCTGATGCAGTATTTCTGATCGCGCAGAGCGTGATGGATCGCGTCCGTTAATGCTTGATTCTCTGGCTCCATAGGCCCGCCTGCGATACCTCGGTACCACGGCAGGGAGGCGCTGATACGTTGCCCTCCCACCAGCCAGGGCGTTTTGCCCTCAGCTTCGACCGGTGCGTTTCGCATCAGGTCTACACCGTTTGGGTTGCAGCGAGTATTTTCTGCCATGCCGCCCGGATTGACTATCGGGATAATCAGCAGTCTGAGGTGTTCAAGTTGATCCCGCACGACCGGGTCCCAGTGAAGTCGACGCACAAGGCTTTTCATAAATGAAAGAATGACCTGGGTGCCAATTCTTTCGACCCCGTGAACTCCACCAACGAGTGCGAGGACAGGCGCGTCTTTGGCTACGCTGCCCATTTCAAGAACGTAGAAAGGGAGGTGCTCGCCTTTATGCTGAATGTGAGCAGGCACGCGAATCCGCATGTACTGTTTGCCCTCTTCAATGAGGGACTCAAGTTCTGCCAGTTCTGGCAAAGCCGCGTTAAGGCGGGAAATGCGTTGAATCACGTTGAGGTGAACCTTATGCTCTTTGGCCTTTTGACTATAACTAACAGGTTACACCGCCAATGAGAAGCTTCCAGTCAACACCGGTGGACATGCCTGACAAACTGCGAGTTCGTCGTTGGCTGACCACTATCTGGCCCTTCCTTCTGGAGTATCGCGGTCGCGTCATCGGAGCGATGGCCTGTTTGTTGTTGGCTAAGCTGGCCAGCGTCGTTATGCCTTTTCTACTTAAGTATCAGGTTGATCATCTGGATGCCTCGGGCACCATTGGCGACAACTGGTGGGCGGCCTTTCCGTTATTGCTGTTACTGGCATACGGCGCTGTCCGTTTCATGACCGTGTTTGCAGGGGAATTGAGGGACTTGTTGTTCGGACGTGTTGCTGAACGGGTCATGCGCAGAATGTCGCTGGCTTTGTTTCGTCATCTTCACAGTCTGAGTTTGTCATTTCATCTTGATCGGCAGACTGGGGCTCTGCAGCGCGACATCGAACGAGGAACAAACGGTATTTCGTTCCTTATGCGTTTTCTGATTTTCAATATTCTTCCGACGTTTCTTGAACTCGGTCTGGTTATTGTTCTGCTGCTGATTAATTATCCGCCCATTTTTGCGGGCATTACCCTGGTGGCCGTTGTGCTCTATGTTGCATATTCGGTGAAGATCACAGAATGGCGCACGCGCTATGTCCGAGAAGCAAATCAGATGGATTCATCAACGCATGCCCGTGCGCTTGATAGTCTTCTGAATTACGAAACAGTGAAGTACTTTACTGCGGAAGAGCGCGAGTCGAGTGACTACGACGGTTCACTGGCACGCTGGGAGAAAGCCAGGCGAATGAATCGTCTTTCTTTGTTCACTCTGAACAGTGGGCAGGCACTGATTATTTCGGTGGCGATGGCCTGTATGTTGATGTCGGCAGCTCACTATGTGCTCGTCGGTGAAATGACTCTTGGTGACTTTACTCTGGTTAACGCCTTTATGTTTCAGCTGTTTCTGCCGCTGAATTTTCTGGGGTTTGTCTATCGCGAAATTAAAGCGTCAGTGGCCAATATCGAGCGGATGTTTGTATTACTCGATATTGAAACCGATGTACCAGACCGATCAGAGAAAACACTGAATATCAGTCGTGGAGAGGTGGTATTCGATCATGTGGGGTTTGATTACGGTAATGGGCGAGAGGTGCTCAGAGAGTTGAGCTTTGCTGTGCCGGCGGGGAAAACACTCGCGCTTGTCGGTGGCAGTGGCGCAGGGAAGTCGACCATCACTCGCTTGCTGTTTCGCTTTTACGACGTGACTTCCGGACATATTCGTATTGATGATCAGGCGATTGTTGATGTATCGCAAACGTCGTTACGGCGTGCTTTGGGGATTGTTCCGCAGGATACCGTTCTGTTTAACGATACACTCAGGAATAACCTTCTCTATGCCTGTCCTGATGCCAGTGACGCCGAACTTCAGGAGGTGGTTCAGATGGCAAGCCTTGATCGTTTGATCGCAGAAAACCCTGCTGGCCTGGACACTGTTGTCGGTGAACGCGGATTGAAGCTGTCTGGTGGTGAAAAGCAACGTATTGCTATTGCGCGTATGTTGCTCAAGAAGCCCGCCATTATGATCTTTGATGAGGCGACTTCCTCGCTGGATTCTGAAACAGAACGCAGCATCATGAACGAGATTCGCAGGGTGTCTGAAGGGCATACTGCGTTGATCATCGCCCATAGATTGTCGACGGTGATTGATGCCGATGAAATTGCAGTTCTGGAGGATGGCCAGATCGTGGAGCGCGGCAAGCACAACGAGCTTCTGCAACGGAATGGCCGTTACGCCGCATTATGGCAAGCCCAGCAAGCGTCGGGCGAGATTAACTGATGCACTTATTATTAATTGATGCAATGAATCTGATACGCCGAGTCTATGCTGCGGTTGAGGATTCTGAGTTTGCTGCCGAAGCTACGCGAAATAAAGTGATAGATATTATTGGCGCCAATCTTCATGGGCGGGGTGCGACGCACCTGCTGATGGTTTTTGAAGATCAGGAAGTCACCTGGCGTCATCATCTCTGGCCAGAGTATAAAGCCGGCCGGTTACCTATGCCCGATGCGCTGGCCAGCGAGCTTACAGCACTGCGAGCTGATCTCGAACGTAATGGCATTCATACATACCAGATGTCAGGCTGGGAGGCAGATGATGTTATTGCGACTGTCGCTGACAGGGCGGCTCGCAGCGGCCTTCAGGTCACTATTCTGTCCACTGACAAGGGGTTCTGCCAGTTGGTTTCAGAGCGCATTTCTGTGCTCAACCACTTCGATCGCCTACTTTGGGATGAAGAGACCGTCCGCCAACGCTGGGGCTTGGCGCCAGATCAGCTGACTGACTATTGGGCTTTGTGTGGTGACCAGACAAACCATCTTCCGGGGGTGCCTGGTATTGGAAAGAAAGGCGCTGCTCAGGTTCTGGATGCCTGTGGAACCCTCGACCGTGCGATCGGCTGGCCAGATGCATTGCCAGAACGGCAGTCGACAGCTCTGGATAAAGGGCTGTCATCGGCGATCCGCACACGCGTCCTGGCGACTTTGCGTACGGATCTTGAGTTGGGCATACGCCTCTCTTCGTTGAGAGCAAAGGCGTGATCGGCTAAACTTGCCCGCCATTTTTCCAGCCTCAGTGGAGCAGACATGTCCTCTCAGATTAAAGTTCGCGGATTTCATATTGATGTGTATCAGCACGTCAATAATGGTCGCTACATGGAGTTTCTGGAAGAAGCCCGCTGGGAGTTTATGGGGCACACTGGCTTTGCCGATAAAATCGCGGCACTGGGATTGTCGATGGTGGTTGTGAATACCAACATCAATTACCGTCGCCCTGCGGTGATTCATGATGTACTCGATCTGGGCATCCGGGTTGCAAAAATTGGTAGCAAAAGCGCGGTGTTTGAGCAAACGGTTACCCGGGACAGGGATGGCGTACCAGAGATGATTGTCGATGCGACAGTCACTTTCTGCGTTATGGACCCGGTGGCTGAGAAAGCCGTTCCGTTGGAGGGGGAAATCAGACATATTCTCGAACAGGTGGCGGAGGAAACTCAGGCATGAACCTCGATGATGTGCTGGCGGAAATTAATGAGTTTCTCCTATGTCCAACACCTGCCGGTTGGATTGACGTTGCCTTAGACAATCAGGAGTTGCTGCTTATTGATCACGCGAATTGCGAGAAAAAAGCAGCGTCTACAGCAATGAATCTTTTGTACCGGTACATCGATCGCGATGACCTGCTTAAAAAGATGAGCCAGCTTGCTCGTGAAGAATTGCTTCACTTTGAGCAAGTGGTTGGCATCATGAAAGAGCGTGGTATCAATTATCGTCATGTGTCGTCGTCACGCTACGCTTCTGGGTTGCGCGAATTGGTTCGCAAGGGCGGCGAAGATGAACTGGTGGATGTGCTTATCTGTGGTGCGCTGATCGAAGCGCGCTCTTGTGAGCGGTTCGCGGCACTGGTTCCGCACCTTGATGAGGCTCTGGCTAAATTCTACCGCTCACTGCTTCGTTCAGAGGGGCGTCATTATCAGGATTATCTTGAGCTTGCCCGACAGTACGCGGGCACAGATATCCAATGGCGGATTGATGAGTTCCGCGAAATTGAGCGTGAGCTGATTTTAAGCCCGGACCCGGAATTCCGTTTCCATAGTGGCGTTCCTTCTGCCGCTTAATCCTGACTGGCGCGAATGATCTTTACGCAGATGTCTGTTTCGCGCTGAAATGTGGCCTCATCTATCACGCCAGCCTTCAGGTCGCGACTGGCTTGCTCCAGTCGCGCTTCTGCATCTTTAAGATCGGTAAACATGCGGTTGGCTTCTAATGCTTTTAACGTTACTGCTGCGGTCATGGGTGGTTCCTCGGGTCGTTCGGATATCACAATCAAACTAGTCCTCCTCTCTGAACTGCACCAGTGGCTATCGTTCCCAAGACCTGCAATGATTACAATTTCTTTAACAGGGTGGTCGCAAAGTGAACAAACTCCCGTTAGATGGCGCAATTTGCGCGGGGCGTCCTCTGGACACCCGACAGATTGCCGGACTGTCCACTTACGACTGCACTGAGGGGGAGGGTGAGCCGCTTCATTTCCTGCATGGTAATGGCTTCTGCGGCCTGACTCTGGCACCCCTTGCCGAAGAAGTTTCACAAGGCAATCAGCCCCTGCTGTTTACGGATTTGCCAGGGCATGGTGGTTCGGCAGGGCCTGATGTATCCACTCAGCCAGATTGGAACAGAATGGCTGACCGAGTTGCCGACAGTATCGCTGCCCGAATAGACAGGCCAGTGACCGGCATAGGTCACAGTATGGGAGGCGTGGTAACACTGCTCGCTGCGGCTCGCTACCCTGATCTTTTCACAAGGATAGTATTACTTGATCCGGTACTGTTCAGCAGGGAGGTTATTTTCTACCAGAGATTGATGCGGAAAACAGGGTTGTGGCAGCGAACGTCTCTGGTGCGTTCGGTCTCACGGCGCCGTGCAGAATGGCCCAACGTAGATGCGTTGAGGACAGATCTTTCAACAAAGTCTCTGTATCGAAACTGGACTCCTGGTGCGCTGGAAGCCTTTTCCCGTTACGGGGCTGAAACTACCGATTCTGGGGCGGTAACGCTTGCTTGCGATCCGCGCTGGGAGGCTTCTATATTCGGATCATACCCTCGTGGACTTTGGCAAGCCGTTCGTACCGTGAGCATACCTGTTGACATAATTGTTGCTACGCGGTCGTATCCATTTATTCGTCCGGCGGTGAGGCGAGCGGTGGCACGTAATAAACAGATAGTGCAGCATATATTCGATGGAGGACATTGCTTTCCTATGGAGTTGCCAGAAGCAGCCGCGGTGCAAATTAATGACATATTGGTCGATTCCGGCCGTGAGGCATGAAAACCTTTGTCAATTGAGGCTTGCTGGGCTAAGGTGGTTTTTACTTGGGCAATTAAGTGAGTTTCGAGTAGGACCCTATGAACATGGAGATTCAGGCAGCCTTGGATGTTGCCGATGAGACTGATTCCTTCCTGCAGATCACAGATGTGATCTACGACAAAGAAGCCGAAAATGGCTTCGATTCCTTGAATGAAGCAGAGAAAACTGTCTTTTGCCTCGATCAATTACTGAGAGAGATGGAAAACGGTGGATTTGTGCAGTTCGTTCACCACGAAGCAGGCGCGCGGGCGGAAGATACGCTCGAGTCACTGGAGCGCATTAAGGCGCCAGTATCAGCAGCTCTGCTTGATCAGATCATAGGATTATTCCCAGATCGCAATGTCCCTGTCGATGAAGACGATCGTATTGATGCGTTTGATAACATCGAGAGCGAGCACGCAGATAAAATCGCGCAGCTGGATGACCGATTCTATGACAGCGGTGAGAATCTGGTTGGTCTGACTTTAAGATTTGTTCAGAAAAACCTGCGCGAATTTCACTGATTGCTTCGCCGGGAAGGTCATTTAATTGGATGGCCGCTCGGACCAGACTGGGTGCGCGTTGAGGCTTATCTTGTAATGTTCATGGCAAACGCTGAAACTATGTCTCAGCAATAAAGGAATTGCCTATGATTATAAAAATGGTCTCATCATGTTGTCTGGTCACTGCGCTGGCTCTTTCTGCTTCCGGTGTACTGGCAGACGTGAAACTCAAAGGTGTATCTGTGCCGGAAGAAGTTACCTTCTCTGGGCATACGATGGTCTTAAATGGCGTCGGCGTCCGCTCTCGTTTTTTTGTGGATGCCTACGTAGCTGCTTTATATCTCCCGGAAGTATCAACAGACGCTGACGGGATTCTTGCCTCAGGCAGTCCGCTGGATATTCGGGTGGTTATCATCTCCGATATGGTGACTGCTGATCGTTTTGCAGAATCTGCAATGGATGGCTTCGTCAGGTCCACACACGGAAATTTGGGGCCGATTCGCTCTCAGGTTGAAACTATGATCAAAACCTTCCGGAACTCTTTGTCCGTAGGTGATGTCTTTGATCTCGTTTATAACCCCGATGCCGGAACTGAAATATACCGCAACGGTGATCTTCTCGAAGTTGTTAAGGGGCTGGACTTTCGTTCGGCGATGGCCGGTATCTGGCTGTCTGAAGATCCGGTGCAAACCAGTTTGCGGGAGCAGATGCTGGGGCTTTGAGTGCAGACGGGGCTTTGAGTACAAAAATGGTGCAAAGGATTGCTGAATGACAGAAACAGAACTCAAGCGCTCAGGCAGTGACCTGTTGCCTGACGCGATACCAGTCCTGATCGTTGATGATGATCAGTCGGTATTGGATGTTACGAAGCTCGTCTTGTCACGTTACCGTTTCGAACAGCGAACGGTCTCCGTTATTGAGGCGAAGTCAGCGGCCGCTGCAAAAGATATATTGTCTGCCCGAAGCGATATCGCCGTTCTGTTTCTGGACGTCGTCATGGAAGAAGACGACGCAGGTCTTAAGCTGGTCGAGTGTATTCGTGAAGAGCTCAACAACCAGAAAATCCGGGTCATCCTTCGCACGGGGCAGGCCGGCTTTGCTCCGGAATATCGTGTTGTTCAGAATTACGATATTAATGACTACCTCGCCAAGAGTGAATCTACTCAAGAACGACTCTATGTTTCTCTGACAACTGCGCTTCGCGGTTATCGGGACATTCTTCTGTCAGAACATTACGCCACGCTTGCGATGAATGCAGAGCGGGAGCGAGAGCTTGCCTCTGAAGCTCTGGAAGAAAAATCACGGTTTCTGGCTCACCTCAGTCATGAAGTACGCAACCCTCTCACGGGGATGGTTGGTATTATCGAACTTCTTGGTGATGCCGATGAAGCCGAGCGGACTGAGCTGCTTCAGGGACTTGAATTTACCACGCAGACATTGCTGGGTGTGGTGGATGATGTGCTGGATGTCGCTAAAATTGAAGCCGGTAAGTTCCGGCTTCAGGAATCAGCGTTTAATGTTCGCTACTGGCTGGAAAAAACAGCGTCAACTTACGAAGCGATTCTGCGTCAGAAAGGTATCCGGCTCTCGTGCGAAGCTTCGCAGGAAGTCCCTCTGAATCTGGTAGGCGACCAGGCCAGGCTGCGTCAGGTGTTATCTAACTTCCTCAGTAATGCGGCACGATTTACACCGGCAGGCGGTCAGGTTGCCGTGCGCTTGACGGGTACGCAAACTAGCGATAAATGGGCCTTGTTCGTTTCCGTAACGGATACTGGAATAGGCATCGCTCCGGATCGTCTCACCTCGGTCTTTAAACCATACGTTCAGGAAACGGAAGCCACGGCAGAAGTGTATGGTGGAACCGGACTGGGTCTGAGTCTCTGTCATGACCTGGCTTCATTGATGGGCGGAAGCGTTGGAGTCACTAGTCGTCAGGGGAAAGGATCGACATTCTGGCTTGAGGTGCCACTCGGTATCGACAGTTCGCCAGTGGCCACTGCTCAGGGAGGGCCGGCCTATCAGGTTCTTGTGTGTGAAGATGACGCGACAAATCAGCGAACCCTACAGGTGATCCTCGAAAAGAAAGGCCTGATTGTTGCTGTTTTTGATAATGGTCGGGCGCTTCTTGATAGTGGGGCATGGCGAGGTGCAGATGCCATCATTATGGATTGCCACATGCCTGAACTTGGAGGGATGGATACCACACGAATTTTGCGAGCAGAGGGCGGAGAGTTGCCGGTGTTGGCTTTGACTGCTGGTGTATCGGATGCTGAGCGGCAGGAGTGTCTGGAGGCGGGTATGGATTGTGTGATCAGTAAACCCGTTGATTATTCAATGCTCTACGACCAGTTGGTTTCACTCATTGTTAAAGGGCGCCACCCTGTTCGGATCGCTTAAAGCATATCGTGTGTTTTCAGGGGTGGGCATCAAAAAGGGCTGAGATTTCAGCCCTTTTTTTGGGCTTATTTATCGCCGGCGTTATCTTTCTGAGAGTTGTCAGTTTTACTGGACGGGTCTGCCATACGTGCGATGGCCTCCAGTCGCTTGATGATCTCTCCGTTTACGCTGCCCTCGGGGAAGTTTCCGTCGGCGTCGGCGATGCCTGGTTCGCGGTCCAGTAGCAGGTGAATGGCTTCGTCAACATGGCGAACACAGTAAACATGAAACTCCCCAGCTTTTACCGCCTCCAGTACATCGTCATGTAAAACCAGATTCCGCTGGTTGGCGGCAGGGATAATCACCCCTTGCTTGCCTGTCAGTCCGCGGGCTTTGCATAAACGGAAGAATCCCTCGATCTTTTCATTTACACCGCCGATAGCCTGGGCTTCACCGTACTGATTAACTGAGCCGGTAATGGCAAAACTCTGGTCGATGGGTGAGTGGATCAGCGCTGAGATCAGGCAGATTAATTCGGCCATTGAGGCGCTGTCGCCATCAACATAGCCGTAGGATTGTTCCATGGCGATGTGAGCGGAGATTGCTAATGGGAACTTCTGAGCATAGCGGTTGCCGAGGAAGCCAGAGAGAATCATGACGCCTTTCGAGTGAATTGCCTGGCCCAGAGCAACCTCGCGTTCGATATCGACAATGCCTTTCGAGCCGGGATAGACCGAAGCTGTGATTCGGGCGGGGGAGCCGAAGCTGGTATCGCCCAGTGACATTACCGTGAGCCCGTTGATCTTGCCGATGGCGGTGCCGGTCGTCTCTAACAGAACCGTACCGTCCAGCATCTGCTCAAAAAGCTTGTCGTAGACACGTCCGGTACGTTCCTGCTTGGCTTTCAGTGCTCGGTCGATGTGCGTTGTGGTGATCAATTCGTCCTGTGCCAGCTTACGGATGAAGTCTGCTTCTGCGAGCAGGTCAAACTGATCGCCGATGAGCGCACTGAGCGTATCCTGCTGTTCTGCAAGGCGTGCACTGTGCCTGACCATACGTTCGACTGCTTCTTTGTCGAGGTCAGCATACTGCTGTTCCTCAATACGACTCTTCAGTAGCTGAGCATAGGCCTGCACATGAGGCTCGGTTAATTCGATGTCGCTATCGAAATCAACCAGAGTCCGGAACAAGCGCTTAAAGTCTTCATCGTATTCCTGCAACAGGTAGTAAATCTGGCGTGAGCCTATGAGGACCAGCTTAAAATCGAGCGGGATGACATCGGGCACGAGCGATGTGGTATTGAGAAGGCCCACCTCCGAATACGGCGATTCCATTTTAAGTTCGTTGGACTGCAGTGCGCGTTTCAGTGCGTCCCAGACAAAGGGTTCAGACAATACTTTTTCAGCATCCAGAATCAGGTAGCCGCCGTTGGCTTTATGCAGGGCGCCGGGTGCAATCTTCTGATAATTAGTAACCAGAGCCCCTTGCTCACTGACGTATTCGATTCTTCCTACCAGATTGGCATACGAGGGATGTGGCTCATAGATGACAGGGGCGCCACTGTCAGGGGCGTGATGTGTTGCAATATTTGGCAGTAGTGAATCTTCAAGGCTGCTGCGTTTCGCATATTCTTCGCGCAAGTCCATCAGGCGTTCTTCGACCAGTTCTTCGAGGACGACAGACGGCAGATGCTCTTCCATTACGGTGATGTAGTCCATCACGGGTTCATGATGTGAGAAGGCTTCGCGAATTGGAGCTAATAGCGGTGTAATGGCTTCGCGGATGGTTTCCTGATTCAGGCGGCGAAGCTCGTTACTGCTTTCGCGTTTCCACTGTGGCAATTCTGCAAGCTGTTCGCTGAGCATGTGCTCGAGTTCAGCAATGTTGTTATGGAATGTCTCTCGTTCTTCTTCGGAAAGCTGCGCGAATTCTGTTTCATCCAGTGCTTTGCCTTCTCGCATCGGAGTGAAGCTGATGGCGTTGGAGTCCCGGTATACAGCGACGCCACGCTTATGAGCTTCACGTTCTACTGCCTCTATCGCCCGGTCGTAACGGCGGTTGAACGTATAATCAATCGCCGATTTCTTTTGTTGATAGGTCGGGTGCTCCAGAACAGCAGGGAAGCTGGCAATCAGCTGATCAATCAATTCAGTCATCAGGCCGCGGAAGTCGCTGGCTTCCTGGGGGAGCAGTGCCAGAACTTTTGGTTCACGCGGATTGTTGAAGTTGTTTACATAGCACCAGATGTCAGGCGTTTTCTGGCGCTTGGCTTCGCTTTTTAAATAGTCGCGCACGTAAGAGGAGCGGCCTGTACCGGTATCGCCCATAACAAAAATGTTGTAACCGGGGCGTTCCATGGCAACGCCGAACTGGATTGCATTGACGGCACGCTCCTGGCCCAGAACACCATGAAACGGCTCAATGTCCGCGGTTGTTCTGAAGTCGAGAGAGTCTGGGTGAATCGTTTGTGTCGCGAGGGAATAGGGTAACGCTTGAGGCTTCTGTGTCATTGCAGCTCTGCTGTCGCTTTTTCAATAAAGTACTCGGTTACAGTATTGTGCTCGCGGCACTATGACAAGTCTGATTCGTTAAAAGCGGGGACTGGTAAGCTCTGTCAGTTGCTTTTATGCATTTCTCGGGGATAATTCACGTTTTGGCGGCGCTTGCTGCCAATCTTTATGGTCGCAGTATTCAGAATGTGCAGTTAAGGTAGCCCCATGTCGGTCCAGCCGGAAGACAGAACAACGATAGATATGTTCAGCTCGTCAGGGCCGGGACGACCTCGCAGTAATCCTTATGACAGAACTCATCAGTCCCGGTTGAATAAGCGCAGTCAGCGAATGCGTGATAAGCACGCCGGGCTGCACCGTCTTGAGGTGAAGCTTCCTGCCCATGTCGTTGCTGCTCTTGATGATGCGGCGGACGAGTTAGGCTTGTCCCGCGCTGAAGTCATTACCAAAGCATTGGAGCAGTGGCTTCATCTCTGACGCAATGAATTGTTCATAAGATCTTGATTCTGAAGCGTGTTTTGGCTAATGTACGCCTCCCCGCTGATCGCGGGGCGTTATGGTGGCCTTTGTCGGTCCCCTCGCAACGATACACCGCGAACCCCGCCAGGTCCGGAAGGAAGCAACGGTAGTGGTCGACTCGTGTGCCGGGGTGTGGCTGGCAGAGGTCATCTCCAGTTTTTCCTTTCCATATTGTCACTGACTTTACCCGCTGATCCAGTTATCATGCGACTTGAATACAGGTATTCAGGCCGAATAGATTTTCATGAGTTATCAGGTACTTGCGAGAAAATGGCGTCCACGTTTCTTTGATGAAATGGTCGGACAAGAGCACGTCTTGCGCGCGCTTATCAATGCGCTCAATGAAGGGCGTCTCCATCATGCGTATCTGTTCACTGGCACGCGCGGCGTGGGCAAAACGACAATTGCCCGGATTCTGGCTAAATGCCTTAACTGTGAGCAGGGCGTCAGCGCCAGGCCGTGTGGTGAATGCTCCTCCTGCAGAGAAATTGCGGAGGGACGTTTTGTCGATCTGATTGAGGTGGATGCTGCATCCCGCACAAGGGTCGAAGATACTCGTGAACTTCTCGATAATGTGCAATACGCACCGACCCGCGGCCGCTTTAAAGTTTATCTGATTGACGAAGTGCATATGCTGTCAACGCATAGCTTCAATGCACTGCTGAAGACGCTGGAAGAGCCTCCCGAGCACGTTAAGTTTCTTCTCGCGACAACCGATCCTCAGAAGCTTCCTGTTACGATTCTTTCCCGCTGCTTGCAGTTCAGCCTCAAAAACATGACGCCTGAGCGTATTGTGGGTTACTTAGGCAAAGTACTTCAGGCAGAGTCAGTCCCTTACGACGAGCCCGCGCTGTGGTCTCTTGGGCGAGCAGCACAGGGCAGTATGCGAGACGCTTTGAGTCTCACCGATCAGGCTATTGCTTTTGGCGAAGGTGAGGTGCACGAGTCTCAGGTTAACTCCATGCTGGGGAGTATGGATCGCGGAAGATTATTCAGGTTGGCTGAAGTTATGGCCAAAGCCGATGCCAGTGAAATTCTGGCTGAAACCGCATCAATGGCAGAGCACTCACCAGACTACGATGAAATCCTTCAGGGACTTCTGCACATCTGGCATCGTGCATCGCTCGCTCAGGTTGTTCCTGATGCAATCGATAATGCTGAAGGCGATCGTGAAGCGATTCTACAGTTATCGATGGCAATGCCTGCTGAAGATTTGCAGCTGTGTTACCAGATCGCGCTCCAGGGCCGTCAGGATCTGGCGATGGCCCCCGAGCCGCGTCAAGGATTCGAGATGATTCTGCTGCGCATGTTGGCCTTCCGTCCTGCGCCTGACGTTGTACCTGAACTTGACCTGGTCTCGGCGCTCGAAAAAAAAAAGCCACTGACGACGGTTCCGTCTGAGACAAAAGCTGATCCAGAAATTGGATTGAATGCTGAATCAAAGACTGAAACAGCCGTCGACGATGCACAGGGCATCCCCGTGGCTGAAGCGGCAGCTACTGAGTCAGTCATCTCTGAGCCAGCTGCTTTGCAGGCATCAGAGACAGCAAAGCCCTCTCCGCAGCCCTTTCCTCAGGCCTCAGCGTCTCACGCTGCACCGGTACAAGATCCTCCTGGTGACGCAGAAACGGCCGACACCGGAGTCAACTCTTATTCTGATGCGGCTAATACAGAAGAGAGTGATTCGACGGAGGCTGATCAAGCAGACGATCATGTTGACTCGGTCGATGATGTGCGCTCTGTTGATGATGTTACAGAAGCCGCAAATCCCGAAAGAATTTCGCCGGAAGCAACGAAACCTGAATTAATACAGACAGAACCAGTTAAGTCAGCGGACGTTCGCGCGGGAGGTGCTCAGGATCGGCGGGATGGATCACTGGCAGATCTGATGGATAAACCGGTCGAAGCGGCTGTTACGGCTGGTGCTTCGCAAAATACCGAACAGCCAACTCCTGATGTGAATGACGCGGGCGGCGTTACCAGTGTCGATGAGTTGCCAGAGCTTGCTCCCCACACCTGGCATATGTGGGTTGACCATCTCGCTCTTGCTGGCCTGCCAATGGCAATTGCCAGAAACAGTGCCCTTATCAAAAGGGACGATTCATCCGGCGCTGCAGTGCTTGAATTTGATGTCGACCCCGCACAAGGGGCGTTGTACAACGATACGCAGCGGGAGAGAATCACGGCTGCGTTGAGGGAGCTTTTACCGGGCGTCACACTCATCATGACGTTGACTGCGACACGCGGAGAAACCCCTGAGCAGCGTCGGCAGCGTTTGTTGGCAGATGCGCTGTATTCCGCGCGTCAGGCAATTGATAGTGACCCGCTGGTAGACCAGATTATTAATGAATTAGGCGGACAGGTTATTGAAGACACTGTACGTCCGAATACCTGAATGTTATTTAAGAACTGACCAGAAGAATTGAAGAGAGGTACGCATGATTAAAGGTGGAATGGGCAACCTGATGAAGCAGGCGCAGAAAATGCAAGAGCAGATGGCCAAAGCTCAGGAAGAGTTGGCTTCTGCTGAAGTGACGGGTGAGGCCGGGGCGGGCCTGGTAAAAGTGGTTATGACTGGCCGTCACGATGTTAAGCGCGTAGACCTTGATGACTCAATCATGGAGGAAGAGAAAGAGTTACTGGAAGATCTTCTTGCTGCGGCGGTCAATGACGCTGTTCGTAAGATCGAACAGAATAACCAGGAGCATATGTCGAAACTGACTTCTGGCATGGGCCTTCCAGCGGGCATGAAGCTACCATTCTGATCTATGGCCAGCCGACCGCGTGATTATCAGCTGCTCTGCGAAGCATTAGACGGCCTGCCCGGAATCGGAGCGCAGGCCGCTGAGCGCTTGGCTGAGTGGTTGGTGTATCACGGTGATGTCGGGCAGTTCTCTGACATTCTCACCCGCATAAAAAATTCAGAGCATTGCAGGCAATGCAACCGGATACAGTGCCAACAGGACTGTCAGTCTGGTGACGATGCCGCCGGATTCTTTGTCGTTGCGTCGACGGAAGTGCTACTGGAACAGCTTTCCAACCTTATTGATCATCGTGGTCCGCTTTTTGTGTTGCACGGCGAGTTGTCGCCAGCTAATGGCACCGGCCCGTCACAATTATGTATGGACGACCTGCTTGCGTCCGTAGAGGCTTTCCCTGACGCATCATTGTTGGTGCTCAGTAGTGATTCGGTTGAAGGGCGAACTACGGCTGAATATATTTTTCGCCGCACTGGAAGGGTAGGAGAACGCGTCAGTGTTGAGCGGGCATGCGAGATATTAAGGGGTCATGATTGACTGATTATACAGAACAGACTGAAGTACCCGTGCCAGAATGGATAGCGACGGACAAGCAGCTGAATGATGCTTGTGCAAAGTGGTCTTCAGCGGTTTACCTCGCGGTCGATACCGAGTTTGTCAGAACCAGCACGTTTTATCCTAAGCCAGGTCTGATTCAGGTGGCTGATGATAAATCATGCGCACTGATTGATCCTCTGGAAATTAATGACTGGAGTGCCTTCAGAGCCTTGATGTTATGCCCGGATGTGGTGAAAGTATTCCATTCCTGTGCGGAAGATCTTGAGGTATGCAAACGGATATTCGATGCAGTACCCACGCCTATGTTTGATACTCAGATAGCGATGGCGCTGTCTGGATATGGTGGCTCTGTGGGGTTTCAACGTGCCGTCAGCGAGTTGCTTGAGCTGGACATCCCTAAAGAAGCGACCAGGACCGACTGGCTCCAGAGACCGTTAACGTCGGTACAAATGGAGTATGCGACGGCCGATGTTTTTTATCTTTTTCAGATTTATCCTCTGCTCAAAGACAGATTGGAAAAACTCGGTAGGGAATCCTGGGTTGAGGAAGAGTGCGCCCGGTTAGTACTGGCAGCAAGTCAGCCGGACACCGATTACAGCAGTGCATTTCAGAAAGTGAAATCGGGCTGGAAGCTGCGACCTCAGGAACAAAGTATTCTGCAGCAGTTGGCAATATGGCGAGAGGAAGAAGCGCGTTCACGCGATGTTCCTCGTAACAAGGTTGCAGATGATCCCGCACTTTGGAATCTCTCCCGGTTCAGAGCGAGAAACAGGGATCAGCTTTATAAAGCCGGTCTGCGTGCCAATATCATTAAAGATTGCGGAAGACAGTTATTGCAGATAATTCAGCGTGCGCAGAATCTCGATCCGGAGGAATGGCCAGAACTATTGCAACGCCCACTTTCTGTTGAAGACGGTAATCTGATGAAATTGCTTAAAAAGGGTGTCGTGAAAAAAGCTGAGGCTCTCGATATACCGCCCGAAATGCTGGCAAATAAAAAAACACTGGAAGCACTGATTCGTGCACCAGAAAATGAGTTGCCGCCCTTGCTCATGGGGTGGAGAAAAACAGAAATAGGTGATGCCCTGTTGGTGCACCTGAACGAAATCAGGCAATAAGTTATGACGGCGAATAAGCGCGTATTGTGTGACGTTTATAAAACACGTCGCAAGGATGAGATGTACCTCTACGTTGAAAAAAAAGAGGGTATGGCAAGAGTGCCTGAAGAGTTGATGGAGATGTTTGGTAAGCCTGAGCTGGCTCTGACTATGCTGCTGACTCCAGAAAAAAACCTCGGTAGAGCCGACGCAGAAAAGGTACTGGCGGATATCGAAGAAAAGGGTTTTTATCTGCAGATGCCTCCTGCTAAAGAGACTTATATGCTTGACCTCTTTTGTCGTAAGGACGATGAATGAGTGCTGATAAGCGCTTTTGGGAAACAACGCCGTTAAACGAGATGAGCCGTGAGCAGTGGGAGTCTCTTTGTGATGGCTGTGCTTTGTGTTGCCTGCATAAACTCGAAGACGAAGACAGTGGGGATGTTTATTACACTGATGTGCACTGTCGCTATATGGATAAAAGCAATTGCCAGTGCACCGTCTATCAGGATCGCCAGACCTATGTACCTCATTGTGTATGGTTAACACCTGAGCAGGCCTCTGAGTTTCATTGGCTACCAGAGACCTGCGGCTATCGCCTGGTTGCGGAGGGCAAGCCTCTCAAGGAGTGGCACCCCCTTATCAGCGGAGATGCTGAGTCTGTGCATCGTGCGGATATTTCACTGCGAGGTAAGGGTATTGCCGATAATCTCGTGAATGAAGAGGACTGGGAAGATCACATTATATGGAAAGCCTGACTGATTATTATGCCTTCTGGGCCGTTTATATTCTCGCAGGCCTGCTTGGGTTCTGGTGCTGGGGGAAAATGGCGTTCTGGGTGAAGGCCCGTGGTATTGGTTACCACATCTACAGCGCTGTAGGCGCCATCATTATTTTTACGCCGGTGCCTGTTCCAGATGCTGATACAGAAGTCTTATCGCCTGGGTTTATCGCTGCTCCTTTTGCTTTGATATCTGAGGGAGTGGCCGGGCTTGAGCCGTTTATTCCCTGGTTTGTAGTCTCTGCGGTGATTGCTCTGTCGGTGACTTTCGTCGGCCTGTTGGCAGGACTTGCTCCCAAGTCTGACAAGCAGAAAGAAGGGGATAAACCTTCTGCGAAACCGGTCAGGAAGACTGCGCCCGTTAAGGGAAATCCTTTCCGTTGATTCAGGGGCAAGGCCTGGCGCCTTGCCCGTAAGTCAACGTCTATTTGCCTGTCAGCGTGCTCGTTATGGCACAGCAGACCATGCTTCCGTGCCCTACCTGTATCTTAGTTCTGCTGTGACTTACACGCTGATACGTACTTTTCTGGCTAACTCTCAAAACTTTGCTAGTTTTAATTCATACCGTGCCCAGACTGGGCACAGAATTTAAAACGCATGTCTGATTAGTGACACAGGCACCTCGCGGTGCTACTGAGGGTTTAGAAAATGGCTAACCATATATTCATTCTTGCTACCGTAATGCTTCTTGCAGGGATCTTCGGCGGTCTGGTGAACTTTTACCTCTACGGTGATAAAGATCCGGATTCGGCAAGCCTTCCGCGATTTCTGGTGGTCGGTGTGGGCGCATCTTTCCTGGTACCGGTTGTTCTGGATATGGTGAACAGTGAGCTGGTTCTGGAGAGCCAGGGTGATCCCTCGCAACTGCTGATCTTTACGGGTTTCTGTCTTGTTTCTGCGCTGCTTAGTCGATTTGTTATCGATAACATGTCGGACCGGATTCTCAACGAAGCGAACGTAGCTCGTCAGCGTTCAGAAGAAGTCGAACAGGATTTGCGTATCATTCAAAATGAGCTTCTTCCTTTGATTGATACAGAAACCGAGAAGGACATGAGCGGGTATGACCCGCAGATGGCAAACGTATCCGAGGAGTTGGACACCACGTCTACCCAAATCCTAAAGATTCTGTCGAATGGCCGGTATATCTTCCGTTCTCTGGCGGGTGTGTGTCGTGAGTGTAATCAGGAAGAATCTACTGTTCTTAAAACACTGCATGTACTGACGACCCGAAGTCTGGCCGGTAAGGTCAGCGGTAAAAATGGTGTGCGTTGGCACATCACAGAGAAAGGTCGTCGTGTTCTCGAAAATAGCCTCTGATTTTGACTGAGCTGGATTTTGACTGAGTTAAAGGGAGTCGGAGCTTTTATGCTGTTTTTCCGAACGATTTGCCTGACGGTAGTGTTTACCCTCTTGTCCGCCAATGTATGGGCCGAGGAGCGACCTGCGCCGGATGTAAGAATCGTGATCGACATCTCTGGCAGTATGAAGGAAACGGACCCAGAGAACCTCAGGCGCCCTGCACTGAATCTGTTGACGGAACTTCTGCCGGAGGGGGCCCGTGCTGGCGTATGGACCTTCGGACGTTACGTAAATATGTTGGTTCCCCTGGGTACGGTAGATGAAGCCTGGCGCCAGAAGGCACGTGCGGCCAGTGGGGATATCAGTTCAGTTGGCCTCAATACAAATCTCGTGGATGCCCTTGATCGGGCACTTTACGAGGCAACTCAGAACAGTCAGTTTGATCAGACAGTCATTCTTCTGACCGACGGTCGGATTGATATGGATACTTCTGGTGGTGACCCGGATACAGCGGCGAATACTGCCGCTCGCGAAAGGCTCATCAGCGCCGTTCTTCCTGAGTACATGTCGAAGAATGTCCGCATTCACACGCTCGCATTATCGGACGCCGCCGATGTCTCCATGCTTGGGCAGTTGGCTATGGAAACCGACGGTCTCGCCCTGAAAGCCCATACTAATGACGAACTGATGCCTGCTTTCCTGAAAGCATTTGATCGCGCGGTACCAAGCGAGCAGGTCCCGCTTGTTGGTAATACGTTCAATATTGATCCAAGCGTTAACGAATTTACCGCGCTGATCTTCAGAGCGGCTTCCAGTAAACCTACAGAGCTGGTGTCGCCTTCAGGTTTGCGTATCTCTCAGAATTCTGCGGCGACCTCTGCGGATGTTCGCTGGCATCATGATCTTAATTTTGACCTGATTACCGTTAAATCTCCCGAGGACGGAGAATGGGCTGCCGACGCTGATGTCGCGCCAGACAGTCGTGTGCAGATCTTATCGGATCTCAAATTGAAAGTGACGGGGCTTCCGGGGAGTTTGTTTTCAGGTGTACCAGTTCAGCTCGAAATGTCCCTTGAAAATGAGGGTGAGACGGTCGATGAAGAAACCATTCTGCAGTTGACGGATGTCAGCTTGCAGGTCACAGCCCCCGATGGGCGCACCGGAAGTAAGTTGTTGTCCGACCCCGAAAGCCTCCCCGTTGACGGTATCTTCAGAGAGACTCTCAGTCGATTGAATCAGCCAGGGGAGTACCGACTCGAGATTAACGCCCAGGGGCGTACATTTGAGCGTAAGCAGGTCCTGACGGCGACACTGGCAGAGCCGATGCGGGTGGAGGTTGAGCCCGATGTGAATCAGCAAATTCTTAATGTGCGTGTTTACCCTCAGAGCGACCTCGTTGATACCAGTTTGTCACGTGTGATTTCCAGAATATCGAGCCCGGATGGCAGTTCCATGATTAATGCGATGGAGTATTCGGGAGAAAACGATGCCTGGGAGTTGGCGCTCATGGCCGACAAGGGGCCGGGGAACTACGAGATCATGCTTAATATTCGGGGAGTGTCTGCCAGCGGTAAGACATTCAAAAGTAAACCCGAGAGCATCCCTGTGACTTTTCCTCTTGTGTCTGAAAGTGCTCCTGAAAGAGCGGCCTTGGCATCTATGATGCCTGAGCAGCCGCAAGTCGCAGGCACGGCCAGTTCGGAAGATGATCCCGCCGAAAACGAGGGGGGTGCTGCAGAATCCGCTGCGTCGCCTGATAATCAATCTAAGCAAGAGCAACCTCAATCTGAAGAGGTGCCTTCGCAGGATGTGAGTACTCCGGCGCCAGAGGAAGTCGTCCCCGACCTTGCGGCGAGGTATAGCGAGCAGGTTGCGACAGAAGAAGTTGAAACCGAAGAAGAGTCTGGCGTCGCCTGGTGGATTTACGTACTACTGGGTGTAGCGAACCTGGCGCTTCTAGGTGGTCTGGCATGGTGGTGGTTGATGCGGCGCAAAGGAAAGGCAGAAAGCCCGGAGGATGTTGCGGCCCGTGAGTCGCTGGATCTTGAAACAGGCCAGCTTGATGACGCCGACCTGGACTCAGCGGACTTCGATAACTTTGACGGCGCAGAGGAAGAGGAAATCCCAGCTGCTGAGGAAGAAAGTCGCGTGACTGCGTCTATGGGCGGCGATACTGACATGGGAAGCCCTGAGCCAGCTGCCGATGCAGCAGAGTCTGCCGATGACGATGATGACTGGGGGGAGTTCGACCTCCCAGACGATAAAAAGGAATAGCCTGTTTCACGCGCGGCGCCTCCGATACCGGAGGCGCCTTCTGTACAATTTCCCCTTTCTGTCTGATTTTAAAGCCTTTTTCTGGTCTTGCCTTGCTGTACCAAACACGCCTCCTTATACTCTGGCCAGTCAAGAATCAGAGATCGAGAGGTTAAGTCCTGATGAAATTCCAGGGTACCGGCGAATACGTAGCGACACCTGAGCTGCAAATGGCAGTCAATGCAGCAATCACTTTGCAGCGTCCACTTCTGCTCAAGGGTGAGCCGGGAACCGGTAAGACAATGCTGGCAGAGCAATTGGCCACTTCATTAGGCACTGACCTTATCCAATGGCACATCAAAAGTACGACTAAAGCCCATCAGGGGTTATACGAGTACGATGCGGTCAGTCGACTGCGTGACTCGCAGCTTGGCGTTGACGGTGTAAACGATATTTCTAATTACATCGTGAAAGGTAAGCTTTGGGAGGCGTTCGAGGCGGACAAGCCTGTTGTGCTGCTGATTGATGAAATCGACAAGGCCGATATCGAGTTTCCGAACGACCTCCTGCTGGAGATCGATAAGATGGAATTCTTCGTGTACGAGACTCAGGAACGGATTGTTGCCAAGCACCGCCCGATTATTCTGATTACCAGTAATAACGAGAAGGAACTGCCTGATGCATTTCTGCGTCGTTGTTTCTTCCACTATATCGATTTCCCGGATCGCGAAACGATGAAGGCCATTGTTGACGTACACTTTCCGAACATTCAGGCGGAACTGGTCAATGACGCACTTGAGGTATTCTTCGATGTGCGCAAAGTGCCAGGCCTGAAGAAGAAGCCTTCAACATCAGAACTGGTTGACTGGCTGAAATTACTGATGGCAGATGAGCTGGGGGTTGAATTGCTGCGTAACCACGATACGACTAAGGCAATTCCGCCGATGGCTGGTGCACTCGTTAAGAACGAGCAGGATGTCCATTTGCTTGAGCGCCTCGCCTTTATGAGTCGCCGCCGGGGCTGATCATGCTGATCGACTTTTTCGACACCGTTCGTCGTGCGAAAGTGCCGTGTTCCATTCGCGAGTACCTTGATCTCGTTGAAGCTGTTCAGGCGCGGGTGGCATTTGCTGACCTTGAGGAGTTTTACGCGCTTGCGCGGCTGATCCTCGTGAAGGACGAAAAGCATTACGACAAGTTCGATAAGGCATTCGCCGCATACTTTGAGGGCATAGAGGCAATGCCGTCGTTGTTCGACGATGCCAGTATTCCTGCAGAGTGGATGCGGAAAGAAATGGAGAAGCTGCTCTCTGAAGAGGAAATGGCCAAGATTGAATCTCTTGGTGGCTTTGATGAGCTTATGAAGACTCTGCAGGAGCGTCTGGAAGAGCAGAAGAAGCGCCACCAGGGCGGTAACAAAATGATTGGTACGGGCGGTACATCACCGTTCGGCTCCGAGGGTTACAATCCCGAAGGTGTTCGTATTGATCAGAACAGGTCGCGCCATAAAAAGGCAGCGAAAGTCTGGGAACAGCGTAACTATAAGAATTTGGACGATAACGTTCAGCTAGGTATTCGTAATATCAAGGTTGCCCTGAGGCGTCTGCGCCGCTTTGCGCGACAGGGTGCAGCCGATGAGCTTGATATGAACGACACCATCAGCTCTACCGCCCGAAATGCCGGTATGCTGGACATTAAGATGGTTCCCGAGCGTCATAATGCCGTTAAAGTGCTGCTTTTCTTTGATGTTGGTGGCTCCATGGATCCGCATGTCCGCGTCTGTGAAGAGCTGTTCTCCGCTGCACGCACCGAATTCAAGCATATGGAAACCTTTTATTTTCATAACTGCCTGTACGAGTCGGTGTGGAAAAATAACATTCGTCGTATGAACGAGCGCACAGAAACTTGGGACATTTTGCGCAAGTATGGACAGGATTACCGGGTTATCTTCGTCGGTGACGCCATGATGGCACCTTATGAGGTTACGCATGCAGGCGGCAGTGTTGAACATTGGAATGAAGAACCCGGCGCTGTCTGGATGGAACGTATGGCGAACCATTTCGATAAACTGGTCTGGTTGAACCCGGCACCAGAAGACCATTGGGGGAATGGCGGCTCGCTGGGTGCGATACGTTCTTTGGTCAAAGATAAAATGTATCCCATGACCTTGTCTGGTCTTGAGGATGCAATGAGGTTTCTCAGCAAGTAGCTGAAAATTAAAAATCGGTGGGTTTGCCAGAGAACGTTGGCGCCGCCGGAAAATAATAAAAGATTTGCAGGATGTTTTACATGCAGGCGATGCGCTTGTTTTCACCACTGCTGATATTGCTGATTACAACAGTAATCACTCTGGGGATTGCTCAACCGGCTACTGCTGAGCAGGTGTATATCGGTTTGCGGAATGGGCCATCAGAGGCCTTCCCTGTGATTTACGAAGTCACACCTTATCGTCGTCTGGATGTTGTCGCACGTCGTGGCAGCTGGGTTAAAGCGACGGACGGACGAAATAGTGGTTGGCTGCACGTTGATGATCTTCACCTACTCGAAACTTTCCCTCGTGACGAACTCTGGAAACTCGTGAATGACGCGCGACCCGGGAAACATCGCCTCGAACTGACCCTTTCAACAGCGAGCGCCTATTCTGTCGGTTGGCTGTTTCCTGTCCTCGGAGAATATGGTTCCGTACGCTACACTCGCGCTCCTGAAGGAGATTCCGCGTGGTCGTTACTGGACGCGGGAGTAATCACCCAATTCGCCCAGCCGGCCGATTACCTCACATTCAGTTGGAATGCTTTTGCAGGCTACGCCCAGAGTGAACGTGGGAATACACATTGGTCAGATACCGCTGAATCAACGTGGGTAGGCGGCGTGGGCGTCGAAGCTATGTGGCGCGTCGCCCGCTATTTCGAGGTTGGGGCTCGGGGTGAGGTTGGTACGACATTAGACAGTGATATGACGACGCACAGATCAGCATCGCTAGTTTGGAGATTACGTTTATGAATTCTTTTACGCGGGTGGTGGGCCTTGCTGGTATGACGTTGTGGTCGTTCACTGCTGCGGCCGAGGTGTTCAGCCCAGGTAATCAGAGAAACGGCCTGGATGATTTAGGTGATACAGAAGTCGAGCACGGTATTTTTAGTGTTGGTTATGCGAATACGCTGGCATACAACAACGATTCACAACCCGGCATTCTTTTTACTGCACGCTATTTCGCCGGTGAAAAATGGTATCTGCTGGGCGAAGCTCAGCTTGGCCAGTTCAGCACACGCGCTGTGATTAACGACGGCCAGGAGGTGCGCAGTGATGATGAAGAGCTGCTGCGTTACTCCGCCGGCGCGGGCTACGCGTTGCTTCAGGGGACGGCCAGCACTAGCGGCGTTCGTGCGGTACCCTGGGTGCTTGCGGCAGAACTGAACGCAGGCGAGCAACATTCGGGTGATACCAGCGGTCGCTATGCGTCTCTCGGCATGAATGTTCAGTTTCATGGTGAGCGCATCTGGACGGGAATAGGCGTGCGGGAGTTTCTGGTTGATGATGAACGTCTTCAGTCGCTTGAATCAGATGGGGGAACGCAGTGGGATATCTCACTCGGCTTGTATTACTGATCTGTTTTTCGCTCCAGCTGCAGGCTTCAGAAAGTCTGAAGCCCGGTGACATGGTTCCGGATTTCACTCTGCCAGCGACCAACGGTTTTGGTCAGCGCCTAGAAGAGGCTCGGGGTTCGTACCTGATGTTAATCTGGCTTGGCGACTGCAATGAATGCTCCGAGCGACTCGTCAGATATCAACTCCTTGCTGAGAGTCTGGAGATTGAGGGGTTAAAGGGGTGGTTTGTGTGGACGCCAAAAGGCAGTCGTCAACCACCGAATATGCGTATTCCAGTTCTGAAGTATGAGCCCAAGTGGCGTCAGGGGTGGGTATTTGAAGAGCGGCCCGCGGTTATGTTGATCAATGCCGATGGTCGCCTCGATCACCTGATTACGGGTGATCTTGACGATAATTATCAGGAAACAGAGCAGGTAGTGATGCGCTGGATGAGCCAGGGCCGTGACTATCAGCAACCGGAGTAGACAATGAAATTTCTGTTAGTTCTGAGCATGCTGTTTACTTCTGCAGTTATGGCAGAAGACGCGGCAGTGCGTGAACAGGTTATGACAGCCAAAGAGGCTGTTCTTGAACTTAATCGTGACCTGTATGAGCTCGAACGCGAACTTCTTAGCCCGGCAACGACTCGTGCTGCATTTCATGTAACTCTGAATCACGGTGAATATTTTGAGCCCTTATCCGTCGAGTTGTCTGTCGATGGTAAGCTCGAGCTTCAGCACCTTTACACAGAGCGTCAGGTGAAAGCGCTTCGAATGGGTGCGGTTCAACCGTTGGGTGACCTGAACCTCGCACCGGGGAAACACGAGGTGTCTGTGACCATTCGCGGTGTGGATCATCAGGGGCAGGGGCGAGAGCTGGCAATCACTGAAATAATTACTAAAACCGGTAAGCCATTAATTACAGAGCTCTTGATTGTTGATCGTGATGATCTGCAGAGTGCGCGGTTGCAGCTGAAGTACTGGTAATTTGATGCGGAAACTATTTCTTCTACTTCTGCTGGTTCCACTGACGTTTTTTAGTGTCAGTGTAAATGCAGAGGACCTGTCAGAAGACGATATTGATATTGATCTCGACGATATCGAAGGCCTTGGCGTCAATGAAGATGCTGAAAAACGTCTGCTGCGCGGTAACTTTTATTATTCCTATCTCGTCGGTGAGTATTACCAGACGCTCTATTATCTGCGTGAGTGGAAAGAGCTGATCGGTAGTGACTCAACGCCCGAAACAGAGGCAGAGGTCATGCGTGCTGCTGTCTTTCTGTCTCTTGGTTTGGAAGATCAGGCTGAAGACCTTTTCTATGCGGTTTTTGAAGACGGCGGCAGTGCTTCTGGTGACGCCTGGTATTTCCTGGCTCAGCGACTGTTCAGTGCGGGCTTCTACGCACGTGCGGAGCAAGCAGCACGGAATGCGTTTGCGGCATCTCCGCGGCTTAGTCGGCGGCATAATCAGGAACTCTCGTATCTACTGGTCAGTAGCATTAGTGAGCAGGATCGCGTTGAAGAAGCCTTGACTGTACTTAACGGGATGGCCGACGCGGATATCTGGACTGGGTACGCACGCTACAACCTGATTCTGGCAATGGTTCGTCAGAATTTCAGAAGTCGTGACATTGAATCGACCATTGACGAGGCCATCTTCTACTTGCCAGACAATGAAGAGGGTACAGCTCTGCGTGATCGTATTTTGCTGATTTCTGGCATCGCCGCGATGGAGCGAGATAAACATGTGATAGCTAATCGTTATTTCTCGGACGTGACGCTTGAATCAGTGTTTACGCCTCCGGCGTTACTGCATTACGGATGGAACTTATTAGCTCAGTGGCGTTATGAAGATGCCATTCAACCATGGCGTATACTGCAGCAGCTGTATGACGAATATCACCCGGCGGTGGTGGAGTCGTACCTGGCAGTACCTCACACGCTTGAACTGGTTGATGCTGTAAATCAATCTGTTCTGGCGTACGAACGTGTTGAAGAACGTTTGACGGAGATGGTCTCAGAGCTGAAACAACTTAACCAGGAAGAATCGTTAGGTGACTGGCTTGGTGAATGGCGTCAGGCAAATGATTCTGAGAACTGGGGTTGGCAAAGGCAGGCGCTGAGTGATCTGCCACAAAGCCAGATCACACGTTTTGCTCAGGGGTTACTCAAAGAAGAGTCATTCACGCAAGAATTGGCAAAACTCCATGATCTTGACCGTATCCGTGCCGACCTTGCAGAAGCCATGCGTGAGTTGACTTTATGGTCCGACATTCTGGTTGAACGTCGTGAGAATCTTGAATCGATGGGCGGTGAGGCTTTGCTAGAACAGCTTGAGGAACGTCAGATGGATGTTCTTCGAAGTATTCTTGCCGTGCAGGACAGGCTGTTGGATGAAGATGAGACCGTATTTTCGTTCGCATCCAAAAGTGATGAGGCACGTATCGAACGTCTCAGAAATGTCGTTCCTGCGGTTACTCAGCTGCAAAAAATCGGAACGCCTACCCGTGATCTTGCGCCTTATAAAGAGCGCTGGCGTCGTATGCGTGGCCTCCAGTTGTGGTCGAGTTATGAAGCACAGCCACAGCGAAAATGGGATACAGAGCGCGACCATATGATATTGCGTTCTGAAACGGACAAGCTTTTTCGTCAGCTCGAAAATACCCGCACGTCTCTTATGTGGGCAGACAGTTCCTGGCGCGGATTCCCTGAACGTGTGCGTCAGCTACAGCAACGCGTTGCTGCGTTAGATGCGAGCGTGGCTGAAATTCAGAGTGATCAGGAAACTTTGTTGACCGACATGGCCAGAGCTCACCTGTCAGAACTCGATGAACGCCTGACGCTGTATCTTGCCCAGGCACGACTCGCATTAGCGCGCCTTTATGATGACTCGCTGCAAAATGAATTTGGCTCGCTTGAGTATGAGCCGGACACTGAAAACCAGGAGGCGGTTAAGTAATGTTGTCCCGTTTTCTGCTACTGACGATTCTGATCGCGTTGAGTTCTGGCTGTAGCTGGTTTGGCAAGAAAGATGAACGCAAGTATCTGTCTGATATCGGTACGCTTACCGTGCGCACGGCGTCTGATGAGCCCCTGGGGGTTGACCATAGAGACGTGATTCGCAGCTATCAATCCTATCTGGAAGTATCAACGGACCCTGAGTTGCGCGTCCGTGTCGCCCACCGTATTGCGGGACTCAAGCTTCAGTGGGACGAAATCAGAATGGATCAGTTTGGCGATGATATTGATGCCATGGTCGCGGAAGACCGGGAAATGGCAGAAGCCTCCATTGGCGACTACGAAACCCTTCTTGAACTCTACCCTGATCGGATAGACAACGACACTATCTATTATCAGTTGGCGAAAGCGTACTCATTAGCCGGGCGCCAGAACCAGGCAATTGCTGTTCTTGAAGAGTTGACTGAGCGCTATCCCGAGTCAATTTACTATTTAGAGTCGCAGTTCAGGCTTGGGCGGATGCTCTATAACGTCAGCGATTTCGAAGCCTCAGAAAATCGCTTTGCGCAGGTCGTAGAGTTTGGGCCGGATGGAAACCAGTATTACCTGGATGCTCAGTATTTTCGCGGCTGGGCGTTGTTTAAGCAGAACAGACTTGAAGACAGCCTGCTGGCTTTCACGGAAATGATTGATGAACATTTTCCGGATGATGAAACATTAATGGCAGCAGATGGCGCAGAGCTGGAGGTATTGAATGACTCCCTGCGTATTATGGCGTTGATGTTTGACTACCTCGGTGACTGGAACGAGATTGCACGTTTTTACGACGAGCACGGTGCACGGTATTTTGAATATCGTATTTATGCAGAGCTCTCCAATCAGTATTACGAAAAAAAGTACTACAAAAGTTCAGCGTCAACATTACGCGCGTTTGTTGATCGCTTCCCCGACGATGACCGAGCCCCGCTTTATTATCGCCGTTTAATCTCGGGGTATGAAAAAGCAGGCTATCCGATGCTGCGCAGAAAGCATAAAGAGGTATTTATTGAACGCTTCGGTGTCGGTTCCCCTTATTGGGAGACACATGGTGAAGATGTTCGCACATTGATTACGGTGGCTTTGGGGGATTACATCTGGGATCTGGCGACGTTTGCACACGGCTGGGGGCAGCAAACGAAGTCTGCGAAGGAAAAACAGGAGCGCTTGGAGCAGGCTGCAGGTTGGTATCGGGAATATATCCGTTCGTTCCCTAAAGCACCGGATGCAGTAAAAGCCCACTTTTTGTTGGCAGAAATATCCTACGAAATTGGAAACTACGACGATGCGCGCAACAACTATGAAATTGTTGCTTATCAGTATCCATTTTACGAAAACGCCGCTGAGGCAGGGTATGCGGCATTGCTTGCGTACAACAAGTATAAGCCGAGCCCCGAGGAAGAGGCTCGCTGGCGCCAGCTGACTGTCGCCAGTGCAAAGCGCTTCGTGCTTGAATTTCCACAGGATGAACGGCGGGGTACCGTTCTGGTGAATACTGCGGAAATGCTTCTCGCCGACGAATATTACGGTCAGGCCTTAACGACCGCACGCCTTGCTCAGGAGAGTGGGGTGGAGCTGCCGCCGAGGTATTCTTACGGTGCGTCTCTGGTGCAGGGGCATTCAGCGTTTGAGCTTGGCAAATTTGAAGAAGCCGAAACCGCGTTGTTAGCTGCCTCTGAATATTCAGAACTGAGTCGAAAAGAGCGGGCGGATCTTCGCCAGAAGTCAGCCGCGGCTATTTATAAACAGGGCGAAGCAGCGCAAGAGGATAATCCCGAAGAAGCGGTGGCGCAGTGGTTACGGCTTGCTGATGTCGTCCCGGAGAGTAATCTGCGGGAAAATGCAGAATACGATGCTGCAACATTGTTGATGCAGACAGAAGATTTTGCTCGGGCAGAAGAAGTCTTGCTCGCATTTCGTGAGACTCACCCAAACAGCCAGTTCAGTGATGATATTCGCAGTAAATTAATCATCGCCTATGAAGGACAAGGGGAGTGGCGGGAAGCGGCATTTGAGCTTAAGTCAATTTCTGACTCAGGCACGGATGACGAAGAGAAACGCATCGCTGCATTCCAGTCGGCTGAATATTTTGAGAAAGCGGAAGACTTTGATAACGCGATTGTTATGTATCGTCGCTATGCCCACACCTACAAACGTCCTTTTGATCCAGCTATTGAAGCGCACTACAAACTTGATCAGATATACGCAAAGCTTGGGGAGGAAGAAAAACGTCGTTTCTGGCTGGATAAAATAATTAGTCTTCACACTCGCGCCGGTGATGACAAAACTGATCGGTCCCGTTATCTCGCGTCTAAAGCGGCATTTGAATTGGGCGAATTTGACCGACGTCGCTTCGACGAGATAGAAATTAATTTGCCGTTGGCGAAAAGCATTGTGCGTAAAAATAAAGCGATGCAGGGTGCTCTTAAACGTTACACCCAGGCCGTTGAGATGGAAGTGCTGGAGTTCACGACACCCGCGACATTTCATATTGGCGATATGTACGCAAAATTCAGCCGCGGCCTGATGGAGTCAGAGCGTCCTGCGGGCATGGATGAGCTTGAGGAGGAAGAGTATACCTTCCTACTTGAGGATCAGGCATTCCCTCTGGAAGAAGCGGCGATTGATATTCATCAGACCAATATCAGCAGGACCTACGATGGCTTATACGATGAGTGGGTTAAAGAGAGTTTCCGGTCCATGGCTAAGTTGATGCCGGGTCAATACGACAAACAGGAAAAAGCGGTGACGTATGTTGATCAGATTCGCTAGTACGTTACTGATTGTTTTATTGAGTGCCTGTGCCTCAAATAAGCCTGCAATTCAGGATTCCGCTGAGCTTGGACCGGATGGTCAGCCTCTGGTGCAACCTCTGCCAGAAGGGTTTGAGGATGAATATCGCAATGGCCTGTCTCTGATGGAGGATCAGAAATTTGAGGACGCAAGGCAGCATTGGGCTGATATGTCGGTTGTTTATGGGCAGTACCCCGGCGTCTGGACCAACCTCGGATTGGCATATTATCAGACAGGTAATTACGAAGAGGCGGCAGCATCCTATGAAAAGGTTGAAGAGATAGATCCGACGTTTTGCCCGGTTCATGCTCTGAGTGGTATTACCTATCGCGAACTAGGGCGTTTTGATGATGCGCAGGCAAGCTATTACGCGGCTATTGACTGCGAGCCAGATGAAGGACGCCATTATTACAATCTGGGTATTCTATTAGACCTGTATCGTAATGATCTCGAAAGGGCACTGGAGTTTTACCGGAAAGCGCGACGATTGATGCCTGAAGATGAAAAACTCAATATCTGGGTGATTGATCTGGCGCGTCGCGTTGGGGTTGATGAGGCCGACCCAGAAAGCATTGATGAGTGGTATGACTCGCTGAAGGAGCCTGTACAACCGGTAAGCGAAGCTTCAGAGGCAATAGGCTCGCCACAAAGTGCCGCAGACGTTGGTGTCGGTGAATCTGTGTCACAAGATGGTGGGGCCGGCGGAGAAGGCGCGGTTGCTACTGAAAGCACCGAAGATAGTTCAGACGTTTCTGACGATACGCCACAAAGTGAAGGTGATCGGGAAAGTGGGGGTGAAATATGAGATATCTGGCCGGTGTCCTTTTGCCACTATTGCTCATTAGCCTGGAAGCATTGTCGGCAGACGATGATGTCGTTCGTCTTCAGGGAATGACAATTCGAGGTAATAGCGAGAATCCGAATGTACTCTATATTAATGCCTGGCAACCGCCACCAGGAACCGGGCGGTTGTATGAGCCCGTTACCAGCTTTAATCGTCATTGGTTCCGACCATTGACCCGTGACAGTCTGAAACGCGAAATACGTTATGGTAAGCGTTATAACGAAAAAGAGGATCACGTCACACGGTTAAACGAAGTCCTGGAAATAGAGTGAAGTGCGGTTTTTTCTGCACGAAAATAATGGTTAAATCAGCGCGTGTGCAGCTTTAATGAGCTGCTTATCAGAACAACAATAGTATCAGAACCGGAGATCTCCAATGGATTCCATCATTCGCTTCCTTCAGGAAGGTGGTGTGTTTATGTACCCGATTGCAATCATCATGGTAATCGGTCTCGCTGTCGCAATTGAGCGTTTGCTCGTCCTCGCGAAGGAAAAGTCGGGTAACCGTCGTGCCTTCGATGAAATGTACCCTATGTTGCAGAAGCGTGATCTGCGTTCTGCATTGAATTACGCCAATAGCTCTGATACTCACATTGCTAATATCTTTGCGGCCGGCATTCAGCGTATTCCGACGGCTCAGCGTCGTGAAGAAGTTGAATATGCACTGGAAGAAGGCCTGATGGAGGCGATTCCTCAACTGGAAAAGCGCACTCCATACATCGCAACCCTCGCTAATATCGCGACTCTGATGGGACTTCTGGGCACCATTATGGGTCTGATTGCTGCGTTTACCGCGGTCGCCAGTGCCCCCGCTGCTGAAAAGGCTGAATTGCTGTCTCAGAGTATTTCGGTTGCGATGAACACCACAGCTTTCGGTCTGATTGCTGCTATTCCTCTGATTTTGCTGCATAGCTATCTGCAGACTAAAACATCTGAAATCGTCGACAGTATCGAGATGGCAGGAGTTAAGTTCCTGAATACCATCACGGATAAAAAGGCAGGACAAAACGGTACTCCTTCAAGTAACGGTTAATCAGGAGTCGTTCGATGAGACGCCATAAGAAAATCAGAGAAGAGGCGGAACTCAACGTAACATCCTTCATGAACCTGATGATCGTACTGGTACCTGTGCTGTTGATGAATATGGTCTTTTCACAACTGGCCGTACTGGATCTAAGGTTACCTTCTGGCGATGAGCCAGGTGCCGTTAACCCGGAGGATGTCACGCTTGAAGTGACGATCAGGAAGACAGGATTTACCCTCTCCCGAACATATCAGGAAGAGACGGTAGAGCTGGCTTCTATTCCTGCTCAGTCCGGAGAACTTGACTATGAGGGCCTTTCGGAGGCACTTCAGAAAGCCAAGAAGAATCCAGAGTTTGCAGAAAAACGAGATATTACATTGCTCGCAGAGCCTAATACGGATTACCAGACCCTGGTAACTGTTATGGATACGGTACGTATTTACCCGGCTGTGGTCGCTGCGTCCCTGGTTGATGCTGTTCTTTTCCCAGATATTTCCCTGGGTGAGGCCGATGCGCAGGAGGTGGCACCATGAAAATGTCACGTCGTGCAAAGCGTATGCATCGCAACCATAAACGCAATGCAAATAAGAACGGTCTTAATCTGACGGCCCTGATGGATATTTTCACCATTCTGGTGTTCTTCCTGATGGTAAATCAGTCTGAGGTGGAAGTTCAGAACACCGACAGCGTAGAGCTTCCGGTGTCCGTATCAGAGAATAAGCCTGAAGAGCAACTGACAGTACTGGTGACAGAAACTGACCTGCTCGTACAAGGGCGGTCGGTAGCACAGCTGTCTGCGATCAAGCAGGGCGATGACGAGATCATCCCCTCGTTGCTCACTGAGCTTGAGTATCAGGCCAGTCGCACGCCAATTGCTGAAGGCGAAGACAGCCGGCCCGTGACGATTGTGGGTGACAAAGCTACGGCATACTCAGTTCTGAAACGAATTATGAGTACCTGTGCTGAGTCAGGCTTTGCCAATATCTCACTGGCGGTCAATCAAAAGCAGCCGGGAGGTGAGTGATGAGCAGTATTTATCGCACACCTGAACTGCCGTGGACCGACGGTGAAGACAGCAGACGTCTCTGGACTATTCTCGGTGTACTGCTGGCTTTGATGCTATTGGTGGGTGTTGTGGTTCCTTTTATAGATCTGCCGGAAAAAGACAGATCAGAGCTGGAAGAACTTCCGCCTCAACTGGCGAAAGTGATTGAGCGCAAAAAGCAGGAGCTTCCTAAACCAAAGCCCGAGCCGAAACCTCAGCCGAAGCCGGAACCAAAGCCCGAGCCGGAACCTGAGCCCGAGCCAAAACCTGAACCTAAGCCTGAGCCGAAACCTCAGCCGAAGCCGGAACCTAAACCCGAGCCTAAGCCTAAGGTTGAAGCAACAGAGCAACAGCGCCAGGCAGCTAAACAGAAGGCGCGGGATGCAGTCGGCAGTGAGGCACTTCAGGCTCTGAGCGATCTGCGATCGGCAATACCAACGACAGCATTGAGTACTTCGAGTTCGTCGCTCAGTACGAAAGGCACTCAGGCCACGAACGTTGGCTCTGTGGTAGACCGTACAGCGGCAAGCCGTAGCTCGGGTGGTGTTGATGTAGCAACGCTGACTAATGTCACCTCAGGCGAAAACCTTGGCGATCGCGCTACGACAACCGTTGAAGTCGCTGCAGAGGCAGTCGCGGCAGCAGAGGAGTCGAAAAAGCGTAGCCAGGAAGAGCTAAGACTGGTGTTCGAAGCGTACAACGTTCACTACGACCGACTGTATCGTAGAGCTCTGCGGAAGAACCCAACCCTGGAGGGTTCGGTGACTCTGGCGCTGACGATTCAACCGGACGGTTCGGTCACTTCGTGTAAAGCTGCGAAGAGCGAAGTCAAAGATGCTCGTTTGATTCGCAGTGTTGAGCTCAAATGTCAGCAGATGGCATTTGAGAGTCGACCCAACGTCGAGGTTACTAAGGTGGAGTACCCAATCCGCTTTAACCCTTGAAGCATTAAAGCCCGGCATAAGCCGGGCTTTTTTTATCCGTATAGGATACTGGCCCACCTGACGTAATGCCGCTAAACTCGACTGCAATAGCTTCGGTTGATCCTGAACCAAGACAGTGAATGGAGATTGAAATGAACGAACAGTTTTTCCAGGAGCGGTACCCTGAAGGGTATCCAAAGACAGTTAACGTAAATGAGTTTTCGTGCATTACCGAAATTTTTGATGGTTTCGTTAAAAAGTACGCTGAGCTACCAGCGTTTACATGTCTCGGGCAAACCATGACGTATGCTCAGCTGGATGAGAAAAGTGCTGCGTTCGCATCTTTCCTTCAGAACGAAACCTCACTTCAGGCGGGAGATCGTATTGCTGTTCAGCTGCCCAATGTCCTGCAGTACCCGGTCGTCGTATTTGGCGCGATGCGCGCTGGTATCATCGTGGTGAATACTAATCCCCTGTATACCGAGCGCGAAATGGAACACCAGTTTAATGATTCTGGCGCGAAAGCTCTGGTTGTTCTTGCTAATTTCGGCGATAAGGTCGAGCGGGTTGTACCCAAGACCGGCATTAAGCATGTCATCGTTACAAACGTTGGTGATATGCATTGCCCGCTCAAGAGAACCCTGATTAACACAGTACTTAAGTACGTTAAAAAGGAAGTGCCTGCCGCCAATATTCCAGGCGCTATCCCCCTGCGGAAAGCACTTAGTAAAGGCAAGGGTAAACCGTATACCAGCGCACCGGCGACCTCAGAGGATATTGCTGTACTGCAATACACGGGTGGTACGACAGGTGTAGCCAAAGGGGCAATGCTGACACACGGTAACCTGATGGCAAACATGGCTCAGGCGTACGGCGTGTTTAAGCAGGTGATGAACGAGGGCGAGGAGACGGTGATATGTCCTTTGCCTCTGTATCACATTTACGCATTTACCATGCACTGCATGGTGCTGCTGCAGACGGGTAATCACAGCATTCTTATCCCGAACCCTCGTGATATTCCTGGTTTTATTAAAACGCTTCAAAAGACCGAGTTTACCGGGTTTGTAGGGCTTAATACGCTCTTTGTTGCGCTTTGTGCTCAAGACGATTTCCGTGCTCTTGATTTCAGCAAACTCAAGCTGACTGTTTCGGGGGGCATGGCTCTGACCAAGGCCGCGTTCGATGAATGGAAAGCGGTAACCGGCTGCGAAGTTGCAGAGGGCTATGGAATGACGGAGACGTCTCCAGTGGTTACGTTTAATCCAACCACGCGCATTAAGCAGGGCACTATTGGTATGCCAGTTGCGAACACAGCTTGTATGGTGATCGATGAAGAGGGTAACGAGTTACCTCTTGGAGAAGCCGGTGAACTGTGTGTGAAAGGGCCCCAGGTGATGAAAGGTTATTGGCAGCGCCCTGAAGCAACAGAAGAGACCATGACTAAGGATGGCTGGCTGAAGACTGGTGACATGGCCGTTATCAATGAGGATGGCTACCTTAAGATCGTTGACCGCAAGAAGGATATGATCATTGTGTCTGGCTTTAATGTGTATCCAAACGAAGTGGAAGACGTCATTGTATCTCATAAGGATATCGTTGAAGCAGCCGCTATCGGGATTCCGGATCCAAAGAGTTCTGAAGCAGTGAAAGTCTTTGTGGTGCGCGGTAACCCATCACTGACTGAGAAAGATGTGATTGCTTATTGTCGCGAGAATCTGACGGCGTACAAAGTACCAAAAATCGTAGAGTTCCGCGAAGAACTGCCGAAGACCAACGTGGGTAAGATACTGCGTCGGGAGCTGCGTGACGAAGAGCTCGCTAAGCACAAATAAGGCCTGGCTCCGTGTTACACTAAACGCCCCGGTTTCCGGGGCGTTTTTGTTTCTGACTGGCGGGATACATGTCTACCGAAGTAATCAAGATTCTCTCTGAACTCGAAAAATCTCTGAAGCATTGCCTTGTCCGTGATCGGCACGCGGTTCGCAGTGCAATCAGGCGTATAGAGAAGGCACCAGCTGAGAAACAGCAGGATCAATTGGCAAAGCTGGTCACCCGAGTCGAAAATAGCCAGAAAGCAGTTGCTGCACGAAGTGCGTGTCCGGCATTGAATTACCCGAAAACTTTGCCTGTCTGCGATAAAAAAGCCGAAATTTTATCGCTGATCTCGGAAAATCAAGTGGTTGTCATTGCTGGAGAAACAGGCTCAGGCAAAACAACTCAGCTGCCTAAAATGTGCCTCGAAGCGGGTTTGGGTATTTATGGAAAAATAGGGCATACCCAGCCGCGGCGCCTCGCTGCACGTTCGGTCTCTCAGCGAATTGCAGATGAGCTTCACAGCCCACTTGGTGAGACAGTGGGCTATCAGGTTCGCTTCACCGATCAGTCGAATGACAATACCCGAATTAAAGTCATGACTGACGGTATTCTACTCGCCCAGACACAGCATGACCGTTTTCTGAATGAATATGACTGTATCATTATTGATGAGGCCCACGAACGCAGCCTGAATATTGATTTTCTGATGGGCTACCTCAAGCAATTATTGCCTAAGCGTCCGGACCTGAAAGTCATTATTACTTCGGCGACCATTGACGTTGAACGGTTTTCTCAGCACTTCGATAATGCCCCGATTATTCAGGTGTCTGGTCGCACCCATCCAGTCGATGTTTTATATCGTCCTCTCGTTCGGAATGACGACGATGAAGAAGATCGCTCTCTGTTCGAGGGAATAGCGGAAGCACTCGAAGAGTTGCGTTCAGTCGATAAAGCGAAGGGGAGTCCGGGTGATACCTTGATCTTTTTGCCGGGCGAGAGAGAAATTCGTGAATGTGCCGACTTTCTGCGGCGCCAGCAGTTGCCTGCAACAGATATTCTGCCGCTCTATGCGCGCTTAAGCTCTGCCGATCAGCAGAAAATATTCCGGCCCCATGGTGGCCGCCGGGTTGTCCTCAGTACAAATGTCGCCGAGACGTCTTTGACGGTTCCAGGTATTCGTTATGTCATTGACTCGGGTGTGGCGCGGATCAGTCGTTACAGTTACCGTACAAAAGTTCAGCGTTTGCCAGTAGAGGCGATCTCTCAGGCCAGCGCTAATCAGCGAGCTGGGCGTTGCGGCCGGATTGAACCAGGTACCTGCATCCGGCTTTATGAAGAACAGGACTTTCTTTCCCGGCCCGAGTTTACTGATCCGGAAATTCGCCGAACCAATCTTGCTGCTGTTATTTTGCAGATGCTTAATCTTCGCCTTGGCGATATTCGTAAGTTTCCATTTGTCGATGCACCGGATGAACGCTTCGTAAAAGACGGCTATACCTTGCTGTCTGAACTGGGTGCCGTAGACGGTAGTAAGAAGATTACGAATACCGGTCGTACTATGGCGCGTTTACCGGTAGACCCTCGAATTGGTCGTATGTTGATTGCAGCCGGGCAGCGGCACTGTACGACAGAAATGATGATTGTCGCGGCCGCATTAACGGTGGCGGATCCAAGAGAACGGCCTCAGGAAAAACAACAGGCGGCTGCCGAAAAACACCGCCAATGGGCTGATGATGATTCAGATTTCGCAACACTGATTAATCTCTGGAATGGCTTTGAAGCAAAACGCCAGGAGTTAAGTCAGAATCAGCTGCGCAAGTGGTGTAGTAAGAATTATTTGTCGTATATGCGGATGAGAGAATGGCGTGATATTCATCGTCAGCTGCATCTGATGTTGCGCGATATGGATATGGCGACCAATGCCGAACCCGCCTCGTACGAATCTCTGCATAAGGCCATCCTTTCCGGAATGTTAAGCCATATTGGATTCAAAGCAGAGCAGAAAGAATATATCGGAGCGCGCAACCGGCGTTTTGTCATGGCGCCCGGTAGTGCCGGATATAAAAAACCACCTAAATGGTTGGTTGCCGCTGAGCTGGTTGAAACCAGTAAATTATTTGCCCGGATGGTCGCAAAAGTTGAACCCGAATGGATTGAAGAGTGCGGTAAGAATTTACTGAAGTATCAGTATTTCGAGCCGCATTGGCAGCAGCAGCGCGGACAGGTTATGGCGTCTGAGCAGTCGTCGCTTTACGGTCTTGTGGTAAACCCTAAAAAGCGTGTTGATTATTCCAGAACGCACCCAGCAGAGAGCCGGGAAATTTTCATTACTGAGGCTCTCGTTGCTCAACAGCTCGGATCGAAAGTGGATTTTTATCAGAAGAATATCGAACTGATAAAAGAGGTTACCGAGTACGAAGAGAAGTCGCGGCGCCGGGATCTCGTTATAGATGACCACGCACTGATTGATTTCTATGAAAAGCACTTCCCCGACAATGTTTTCTCTCGCCGTGCACTGGAGAGCTGGGTTAAGAAAGCTGGAAATGACGATAAACAACCACTTTATCTGACACGGGAATTTCTCTTGTCTGATGCCGCTCGTGGCATATCAAGTGATGATTATCCCGCCGAGCTGGCGATTAATGGTATTGATTTTCCTTTGACGTATACCTTCGCGCCGGGAAATGTTTCTGACGGTGTTACCTTGACCGTTCCTGCACAGATGTTGCCCCAGGTTAATGAAAGATTGGTGGAGTGGCTGGTGCCGGGGTTTATCCATCAGAAAGTAACCGCGATCATTAAAGCTCTGCCAAAGCCGGTTAGAAAGAAGTTTGTACCTGTGCCTGAGACGGCGACCCGTTTTCTCAATCAGGCTTCCTCTTCGAAAGGTGGGTTGTATATTCAATTGGCTGAGTTTCTTAATCAGACGCTTAGGCCTGAACGCATTACACCAGAAGAGCTGATGAGCGATGCTCTGGATCCCCATTTGCAAATGAACTACAGGGTGCTTAATGGTGATGCTGTCCTCGCAGAAGGCCGGGATCTGCAGGCACTTATAGAGAGTGTTGATGTGAGTGGTGATTCATCTGAGTACGTTTTACTGGATGACAGATTCGCAGGGCATCAAGTGAATGATTGGGACTTTGGTCGGTTGCCAGAGTCAACAGAGGCTGAAGTGGCGGGGTTACCGGTCAGGTCGTATCCTTGCCTCAAAAATGAGAGCGGTCAGGTAATTCTGACGACGGAAAACAGTGAAGCACAGGCTGAGACATCCCATCGACAAGGGGTGTTGGCTTTGATTCGTCAGCGACTTGCTGGCGTGGATCGCGATCTTCGCCAGGCAATTCAATCAAAAATGAAGCCTCACTGGTTGCTCGCTAAGGGGATGGGGTCTGAGGCAGATATAACCCGAGAGCTGGTTGATGCGGTGTACACACACGTTATGTTGCCTCTTGATGAAGCACTCCCGCGAGAACCCGAAGAATTTGATGTAAGAATCACGAGACGTAGCCGACTACATCAACATATGGATGATCTTCTGACCCAGTTTGTCGAGTGGTTGAAGATCAGGCACGCTGTATTGAAGAGTCTCCGCGGGGCCGTCACCATGGATAAGGCCATGGCATTCAGTGATACGAAGGCGCACCTGGAACGCCTGTTGGAACCAGGGTTTCTGGTTGCTGTGCCCTGGTCCCGGCTTAAGTGTTTTACCCGGTATCTCCGTGCGATGGAGTACCGGATTGATAAGTTGCAGGGGAACCTTGCCCGTGATCGCCAGTCCATGATTGAGTTTGAGTCTGTATTCGGGCCATGGAAAGAGGCTGTCGAGCGTGGCAGTGCGAACCCGGAGGCATTGGATGAGTTTCGCTGGTTGCTTGAAGAGTGGCGAGTGTCGCTATTTGCTCAGCCGCTGGGTACGCAGGAGCCAGTCTCGCTTAAACGCCTCAATAAGCGATGGCATGAGATTGTTCAGGCCGGGTTGTAATCTTGCCTGGTCTGAATCCGGCTATGAGAGGGTGCTGGCCCGGAGTAATTGGCTCAAAAAATGCGGTGTGTAAGAGCAAAATCGTCTGACATACTGAATCCAACCTGTACTTTGGATCGTACAGGAAACAGATGGGCACTTTTTGCCCCTAACACTGAAAAGGAAACTGCGATGAAAAACTCTACTAAAGATACTAACAAACTGATGTCTGCTGTTCTGGGAACGGCGTTCGTTACTGCTGTGTCAGCGGCAGGCGTAAATGCTGCTGAGAATCCATTTGCTTCTGCAGAACTGAATCAGGGTTATAAAGTAGCAGCGCATCACGAAGGTAAGTGCGGCGAAGGCAAGTGTGGCGCCAAAGCTGATGAAGAAGGTAAGTGCGGCGAAGGTAAGTGCGGTGCAAAATCTGAAAAAGAAGGTAAGTGCGGCGAAGGCAAGTGTGGCGCCAAGTCTGAGAAAGAAGGTAAGTGCGGTGAAGGTAAGTGCGGCGGCAAAAAAGAGAGCTGAGCACTGATATGAATCGCCACCAGATCACGGGCGCAGGCTTAGGGCTGCGCCGCGGATTTATCTCCGACCTGCAGTCCCGCATTGAAAGCGGTGATGATATTCCAGTCGATTTCTTTGAAGTCGCGCCCGAGAACTGGTTGCGGGTTGGTGGCCGGCTAGGCCGCCAATTTCGCTATTTTACGGAACGTTATCCGTTTGCTTGTCACGGCTTGTCGCTGTCTATTGGTAGCCCGGCACCTTTGGATGAAGCTTTCGTTCGTGATGTTAGAGAATTTCTGAAAGAGCATAAGGTGGCCGTTTACAGTGAGCATCTGAGTTATTGTTCAGATGATGGTCATCTCTATGATCTTATGCCGCTTCCCTTTACTGAAGAGGCTGTTAAGTACGTCAGTGAGCGGATTATGAGGGTGCAGGATATCCTCGGAGAGCGCTTGGTGATCGAAAATGTGTCAGCCTATGTTGAGCCCGGGCGTGAGATGGCTGAGCCGGAGTTTGTAAAAGCAGTGCTGGATGCCGCGGACTGCGAACTGCTGCTGGATGTGAATAACGTCTTTGTTAATTCAACAAATCACGGGTACGACGCGGAGGAATATATTCGCGCCATGCCCAGCGACAGAGTTCGCTACTATCATATTGCGGGTCATTATCAGGATGCAGCGGGCTCGGATGATCAAAGTGTCGATCCGTCATCAAGGCTGTTGGTAGATACGCATGGTGCAGACGTGATTGAACCTGTCTGGCAATTATTAGCAACTGCATACGATGTACATGGTGTTAGGCCGACGCTTCTGGAGCGCGACTTTAACTTTCCTGATTTGAGCGGGATGTTTGATGAGGTAGCTAGAATCAAGGCAGCTCAGGAGTCTCTTGTGCATGTCTGATTTGGCAAAGATGCAACGTGCGTTCGCCAAAGATATACGGACCGACGGTGGTCAGTGCTTTGGTGATCAGCCCGGACTAAAGATTTATCGGGAGCTTTTCTTTAATAGTGTCTGTGGCTTTCTTGATGGCACTTTTCCTGTGTGCAGAGAGGCTGTTGGTGATAGTCGCTGGAAGGACTATTCCCGTTCGTTTTTTCGTGAGCATCAGGCAACGTCTCCACTTTTTCTGGAAATCAGCGAAGAGTTTTTGTCCTGGCTGGTGACGCAGCGGGATATTATGGATGAATTTCCGTATCTCGCCGAACTTGCGCATTACGAGTGGCTTGAGCTTGCTGTGGATGTCATGGATGTTGATGGGTTTACGGAGGTAAGCCATGAAGAGTTTGACCCAGACTCTGAACTCATGATTAACCCGGCATCCATCGTCGCATGTTACCAGTACCCTGTTCATCAGATTTCAGGATTCGAACCTAAGGTGGCTGAGCAGTTATCAGGGTTTGTTGTTTATCGCGACCCCGCGGATAAAGTCCGTTTTATCAGTTGTACGCCGCTTTCACTAATGATTCTGGAGGCTGCCCGGTCAACCGCAGGATTAACTGCACGGCAAGCCGTCGAGACCGTGATGTCTCAGGCTGGGCTGGAGGGAGATGCCGCACTTCAAGGGGCGCTGCAGGTTTTGAGTGATTGGCACCGGCAAGGTGTTATCCGCACGTGAAACAGTAAAAGCTGACGTATTCTCTTCTTTCTGACATTATGAGCGCTACAAAAACAGGACGTCATATTATGCATTTTCATTCTCTTGTTGCGCTGATCGGAACGGTAGCTATCGGCCTGGCAGTGCCAACTGTCGAGGCAGAAGAAGAGTACGATCCTTTTGAAGAAACAAACCGAAAGATATTTGCATTCAACGACTATCTTGATCGCAACTTCTTTGTCCCGGTAGCCAGAGGCTATAACGCGGTTACCCCGGTAGTTGTCGACACTGGTATCACGAATATGTACCAGAATGCCCTTGATCCTTTAACCAGTGCAAACGATGTCGCTCAGCTTAAATTCTCACGGGCAGCGACGGCCGTAGGGCGTTTTCTGGTAAATAGCACAGTCGGGTTTTTCGGTTTTTTTGATGTCGCAACACATATCGGATTGCCGAAACATCGCGAAGATTTTGGGCAGACTCTGGGTTACTGGGGTGTGGGTAATGGTCCTTATCTGGTACTGCCATTTTTTGGCCCTCGTACACTACGTCACTCTGTTGGGCATGTTGGGGATTACTATACCGGTCTGTCGTATACGTATTTTGGCGATAACCTCGGCGAAGATGCTGCGATGCTGGGCTTGAAAGCGCTCGACTTGCGCTCCGACTTGATTGAGTCTGAGCAGTTTATTACCGGTGATCGATACCTCTTTATTCGCAGTGCTTATCTTCAGAGTCGTGAGTATCTGGTGAACGATGGCCAGGCTCAGGATGAGTTTGAGGATGAATTCGGTATCTTTGATGAGTGATTTCTGGAATCGATAAAAAAAAGGCCTCGAATGAGGCCTTTTTGCTTTCTTAGTCAGCCGCGCGGCCCGGAAGAATGTCTTTCAGTTTTTCGCGCATCTTACGAATCGCATCTTCAGTTTCTTCCCAGCTGATGCAGCCGTCAGTTACTGAAAGGCCGTACTCCAGATCATCCAGGTTGGCTGGAATATTCTGACGCCCATGCTTAATGTTTGACTCGACCATTAAACCAATGATGGATTTGTTGCCTTCCAGTATCTGGTTGCTGACGTTGTCCATCACTAATGGTTGCAGAGCAGGGTTCTTGCTGCTGTTCTCATGGCTACAGTCGATCATGATGTTCTGCGCGAGGTCGGCTTTTGCCAGCGCGTCTTCCGCAATCTGTACGTTCACTGAATCGTAGTTTGGTTTGCCACCGCCACCACGGAGCACAACGTGTGCGTACGGGTTACCTTTCGTCGATACGATGGAGACCTGGCCGCTTTGATCGATACCAAGAAAACGGTGAGGGTTTGCTACAGACATCAATGCATTGGTGGCAACTGTAAGGCTGCCATCCGTTCCATTCTTAAATCCGACTGCGGACGAAAGGCCAGACGCCATCTCGCGGTGAGTCTGAGATTCTGTGGTACGCGCGCCGATTGCAGACCATGCAATCAGATCCTGAAGGTATTGCGGCGAGATCGGATCAAGCGCTTCCGTCGAAAGCGGCAGGCCAAGCTCTGCAAGGTCAATCAGCAGGCGACGCGCAGTATGCAGGCCATCCTGAATCTTGAAGGTGTCGTTCATGTAAGGATCGTTTATCAGACCTTTCCAGCCGACGGTGGTGCGGGGTTTCTCAAAGTAGACCCGCATTACGAGGTACAGGGTATCGCTGACTTCTTCGGCAAGATCGCGTAGGCGTTGAGCATAATCTTTTGCCGCGTCTACATCATGAATCGAGCAGGGGCCAACAACTACGAATATGCGATGGTCTTTACGGTCCAGAATATCGCGTATGGCCTGGCGGCCCTTGCAGACACTCTCTACGGCTTGCTCAGAGATTGGCATCTCTTCTTTTAGCTGAGTTGGAGTTACTAGAGTCGCGATGGACTCAATATTGAGATCTTCAATGCGATTGTCAGTCATTTCCTGATTGCCTTCAGACGGTTGGGCTGGTGTTGAAGCAGGTTGGGGGGATCCTGTGCCAGCAGTTAGCTGCCCATTTGTCAGGGCGGCAATTTGTTTCTGGCGGCCTGCTGGAGGCTCGTCCCCCCATTGGGAGACTGCCGCAGCGGTCAGCTTCCAGCCGTCCTTAGTGCAGGCTTCGGCAATGGCCTTTTTGGTCCCAAACCAAGCGACAACATCAGTCGTTTTCATAATTAGATATTAAGTTAGCTTATTCGTACTTAAGCTTAATAGCTGATTTGGGGTTAAGTAAAGTTAATTTTTAACGAAGGCGGCTTTGAATGTCTTTAAAACGTTCGACTTTAGTTCTCTCGAACAAAAGTGGCTCGTTGCCACCAGACGAGTCGAGCAGCCCTTCGCGGGCGTAGCGTTTGACCGTCACCGTTTTGATCTCAAGATATTTGGCGACTTCTTCTATGGTCATGAGTTGTTCGTCTGACATGCTCTCACTCCTTTATATGTAGGCACTGGAGCTAAAGTTTAGTCAGATTTTGGCTGGGTGGTGGAGGTTGTTGGCTGGTCGTGCCTGACTCTGCTGACAGGGTCAGGCGATTTTTACCCGCCGGGCTGCCTACTGAAACATATAACGCGCACCCATAAACAGGAGGATGCTTGCCAGGGCGGGGCGCAGTATTGCATCTGGGACTTTGCGGCTGATCATGCTGCCAAAGTGAATGGCGGGAATGGAGCCGAGCAGGAGAGCCCCGAGTAGCTGGAAGTCGACGTTTCCGAGCCCCAGGTGGATCAGGCCTGCTGCGAGTGTTAGTGGTACAGCGTGAGCGATGTCAGTGCCGACGATATGGGTGCCGCGGAGTGCTGGGTAAAGGATCATGAGTATGGCGGTGCCAATGGCGCCAGCACCTACTGATGACAAGGTCACGAATACACCCAGCAATACACCCATGACGATCGTTGCAGCGGGTCTGAAACGGCTCAGGTTGCGCGCATTGCGGGCTGCAGCAAACGACTGAATGCGCGTTCTCATAAAAATGACAATGGCCGTTACTACCAGCATGATGCCAAGCGCATTTTTCAGTAAGTGCCCGTAATCTTCAGCGTCGTTGAAAAACATGTGAAGAAGGGCGCCGGTAATTAATGCAGCCGGAATTGAACCGGCGGCCAGAAGTTTGACCAACCCCCAGTTGACGTGTTTTTGTTTGTGATGGCTGTATGCGCCGCCCGCCTTAGTTAAGGCAGCATAAAGCAGGTCGGTACCTACGGCAGTGTGCGCTGGAAAGCCAAAGCTCAGCAGGAGTGGTGTCATTAAAGCGCCGCCGCCAATGCCGGTCATGCCAACGATGAAGCCGACGGCAGCGCCGGCGCCGATGTATAGAAGAAAATCCATCTGAGTCGTCTAATCTGGGTGCATATAGTACAGAATGCGACAATGTAGAGGTTGTCATCTATTCTGGAAAGGAATATTTGTTTATATTTTTATAACTTGAATCGCGTTTTGCCGTAAGGGGTGGGATAAATGAAGTTGCAGCAACTCAGATACATATGGGAGGTCGCTCATCATGACCTGAATGTGTCCGCTACCGCACAAGCTCTCTACACCTCTCAGCCTGGCATCAGTAAGCAGATTCGGCTTTTAGAGGATGAGCTGGGCGTCGAAATTTTCGCGCGAAGCGGCAAGCACCTTACGCGGATTACGCCTGCGGGCGAAGCCATTCTGAAAATTGCGGGCGATATTTTGCGGAAAACTGAAAGTATCAAGCAGGTAGCGCAGGAATTCAGTGACGAGAAGCGCGGCAGCTTGTCGGTTGCAACAACCCACACTCAGGCAAGGTATGCGCTTCCGGGCGTGATTGAGTCGTTCATGCAGCGCTACCCGGATGTGTCTCTGCATATGCACCAGGGGACTCCCATGCAGATCGCAGAGATGGCCGCGGATGGAACAACCGATTTTGCCATAGCGACTGAGGCGATGGAGCATTTTGGTGATCTGATTATGATGCCGTGCTATCGCTGGAATCGTAGTATTCTGGTGCCGAAAGGGCATCCGCTTGCGGCAACGCCCCGGCCAACGCTCGAGCAGGTGGCCGCTTACCCTCTCGTAACCTATGTCTTCGGCTTTACGGGGCGTTCGAAACTTGATGAGGCCTTTCAGGGGCAGGGCTTGACGCCTAAGGTGGCATTCACTGCGGCGGATTCGGACGTTATCAAGACATACGTGCGTTTGGGGGTTGGTATCGGGATCGTGGCAAGTATGGCGATCGATCCTGTTGCTGATCCAGACCTGGTCGCTATTGATGCGTCTCACTTGTTTGCTTCAAGCGTTACCAGTATCGGTTTTCGTAAGGGTACTTTTCTGCGTGGCTATATGTTTGATTTTATTGCAGCGTTTGCGCCTCATCTTACTCGGGATCTGGTTGAGGCGGCAGTTCATAGCCCTGGGCGGCAGGATGTTACAGATCTGTTTGATGGGATCGAGCTCCCTGTTCACTGATGGCGTCAGGGAGGCTCGATAGGCCGGCGCTTGCTTCAGCCTTTAGAAATGATGTTGCCTGCGTGCAGTCCGCATTCTTTGTGGGTTGCTTCTTCCCACCACCAGCGTCCTTCGCGCTCGTGTTGATTCGGTAGTGTCGCTCTGGTGCAGGGTTCGCAGCCGATGCTTACAAAGCCCTTCTGGTGAAGCTCGTTGTAGGGGACGTCAAACATCTTTATGTATTCCCAAACCTGAGCAGAGGACCAGTGTGCAAGCGGGTTGTATTTAATTAGTGTTTCGCCTCGACCTTTGAATGCGGTGTCTTGTTCAATGAGAGCAACGTCGGAGCGTGTCCCCGGGCTTTGATCTCTGCGTTGGCCGGTGATCCAGGCGTCTAGTTCGGTAAGTTTGTTGCGAAGAGGTGTGATCTTGCGTACCCCGCAGCATTCCTGGTGCCCATCTTCGTAGAAGCTGAATAGTCCTTTTTCTTTAACGAAGTCTTGCAGTGTAGCTTGTTCAGGTGTGCGCACATCAATGGTGATATTGTAGTGTTTGCGCACCTTTTCTATGAACTGGTATGTCTCTGGGTGCAGTCGACCCGTATCCAGAGTGAAGATGTCGACGTTTGGATCGATTTTGACGGCCATATCGACCAGAATGACATCCTCGGCGCCGCTGAATGAAACGGCAATGGCATCATGGTTTTCAATGGCGTGACGAATAATGTCTTTCGGGCGTTTATCTTCAAACTGGGTGTTCAGTTCGGCAATCTGGTCGTCTCTCATCGGTGTATCCGGTCGTTGTATTTTGAGGTGATATTATCATGGGGCTTCTTAGGTCAAATAATACTAAAAAAGAATACTCTTATTCATGTGTTTGCTAATCCGTTGTGTTTGCCGGGATGAATGGTAGAGTAGCGCCCTTTATTACCTGAATGAATTGATGGGGACTCCATGGAAATCGCATGTCTTGACCTTGAAGGTGTACTGGTACCTGAGATCTGGATCGAATTTGCAAACAAAACAGGCATAGAAGAGTTGAAAGCGACAACTCGGGATATTCCTGATTATGATGTTCTGATGAAGCAGCGATTGGCTTTGCTTGATCAGCATGGTTTTAAGCTTCAGGACATTCAGGAGGTGATTGCAACATTGAAGCCTCTCGATGGTGCGCGGGAGTTCGTAGATTGGCTGCGTGAGCGTTTTCAGGTGATTATTCTGTCTGACACTTTTTACGAGTTCTCTCAGCCGCTGATGCGCCAGTTGGGCTTTCCGACACTGTTCTGCCACCGCCTGGTTGCTGATGAAGATGGTCGTGTCGTTGACTACAAACTGCGTCAGGCTGACCCTAAGCGTCAGTCTATCCGTGCTTTGCAGACCATCTATTATCGTACGATCGCAGCCGGCGATTCCTACAATGATACGACGATGCTGGCAGAGGCAGATGCGGGTATTCTGTTTCATGCACCACAGAATGTGATCGAGGAATTTCCACAATTCCCGGCTGTGCACACTTATGAAGACCTTAAGAAAGAGTTCATCAAAGCCAGTAATCGCGACCTGACGCTTTAAGTAAGACTTATAACGGGGTGTCGAGAATTTTCGTCACCTTGTTGAGTATCTCCTGGTATTCGTCGTCGGCATTGCTGTCGATGACGAGACCTCCGCCTCCCCAGCATGTTGCGCCTTCTTCTTTTGCTTCAATTGTCCGTATGAGGATATTGAAGTCGCAAGATCCACTGTCATCGATGTAGCCAGCGGAGCCGCAGTAAGCACCTCGCTCTCTTGGTTCCAGTTCGCTGATGATTTCCATCGCACGTTTTTTCGGGGCGCCGGTAATTGAGCCTCCCGGAAAAACCGCTTCAATTGCTTTTGTTGCGGGTGTGTCGGCTTTCAGTGTTGCGGTGATGGTGGATACGAGGTGATGTACGTTGGAATGCGACTCAAGGGTGAAGAGTTCGGGCACCCTGACGCTGCCCGGGGTGGCGTGAATGCTCAGGTCATTCCGTAGCAGGTCGACAATCATCAGGTTTTCGGCCTGATTTTTAGGGCTGGTTCTTAGTTCTGAGGCGAGCCTGGCGTCCTCAGTTGAATTTATGTGTCTGGGAGCGGTCCCTTTGATTGGGCGCGTCTCAAGCTGGAAGGTCGGTGACGCGCTAGTCTTGCTTGTCTTTGGGGAGATCTTGAGAAGTCTTTCTGGTGAAACGCTGATGATAGTTCGCTCGCTGTCTTTGATGATGCATCCATGCGGTGCGTCAAAAGTCTCCAGTAGCTCTGACGGGTTACAATCTCTCAGGTCATCCTTGCAGAAGAAGGGGGTGGCCAGGTTGATCTGGTAGCAGTCGCCGCTCAAAAGATACTCGCGTACTTTGGCGAAGCTGTCGGTATATTGCTCTGGAGTCTGCTCTGGCATCCATGTTCTTGGTGAAGGTGTGGTCTGCGTTGCTGTCATGCAGTGCTTCAGGGTTTCAAGGTAGCTCGCTACTGTTGAGTCAGTAATGGGTTCAGGAGACTGGATGATGCAATAGTCGCTGTCAGGGTCTATGAGTAGCGAAGAGTTGTAGCGCCTGAAGCTGGTCTGGCTATCGCTGCCGGGGTAATCCAGAAGACCGATCCAACCTGATACAAAGCAGCCCTTACTGTCTGTCTCTCTATCGTGGTGCCTGGTCTTGAGTGGCGGTAGTTGATTGGTCGATTCGGACTCATTGATCGCAATGACGTATTTTGCCTTGAAGTGATCATCTTCTGTCAGGTTCGAGTAATGGCGTTGCCTGTGTGGAATGGTGAGCAGGCTGAAGTTGTCCAGATATGACAGGGTTTTCAGTATTTTGGCGCCGGGTAGCTCAAGTTTGCAGGTGAACATTACAGGCCACTTGGTTGGGTTGGTGAGTATATAACCTACTGAAAAATAGCGATTTTCTGCGGCTTCTTTACTCCTAGTATACATCCAGAGCCGCTTCGTAACCATTATCCGTAACTTTGTGTGAAAAAAGGGTAGACAACTGCAAATCAACATAATAGATTGAATGCAAGTCTCGTGTAGCGGGGCTTAATTCGAAAGCTTGCTGGTAGTTCATTAGACAGTAAGCAAATTGAAAATCGACCATTCAAGCGGGTGACACCACAAGGTGAAACAAGTAGGATGGTCAACGGGTAAGCTGAAAGACCCGCTGTACTACATAAAAATAATCAGGAGTGTGCACAAATGAAATTCCTCAAGAAAGCTTCTCTGGCTGCATCTATCGCCGCTGTATCTTTCGCTGCTAACGCTGAGCTGGTAGCAATGGACGAAATGGCAATGGCTGCTGCTACTGGTCAGGCTGGTATCGATCTGGATATTACTCTGTCTGATGTCGATGCCATTTCTATCGGTGAAGTTCTGTATACCGATACTGTCGACGGCGTAACTGCTGGTGGCGGTTCTTTGGCAATTAGCAATATCATCGTTGGTTCTGCAGATGGTTCTGATATTACTATCTTCAACGCAATCGACATTGATGAAACTGGTTCTATCATCATGGATAGCTCTGCGACTGATCTGTCAGGCCTGCGTGTACGTATCGGTAACGTTGAAACTCGCACTGATGCTGGCCTTTCTGCTGCTAACCTGGCGCGTAACGTTGACGTTACTATGGATGTTCAGGGTGGCGTTACTACAATTGCACAGTCTGGTACGGATACTACCATTACTTCAGTTGGTGGTTCTGTTGAAGTTACCTCAGGTAGCATGACGCTGTTGAACGACGCGATTGGCATTACTGATCTGCGTGTATACGGTACTGGCGGTGTTGGTACTGGTATTAGCACTGACTCTACTCTGACCTTCAATGGCGACGGTATCTCTATCACAGGTCTTGACCTGGCTGGTACTATCGAGATTGGTGACTTGGCTCTGGGTGGATCTTCTATCGGTTCAGTTGCTATCTCTGATATCGCTCTGAACGGTGCGGCTGTAACCATCTCTGGTCGCTAAGTTCGCTTAGCGTCTAGAAAGAAAGCCCGCTCCGGCGGGCTTTTTTTATGTCTGTATTTAATGAAAAAGAGCGAAAAAACCTGATTTATCAGTGAATTATACTTGGTTGGGCTAAATTGTTTCTGTAACATAGGATAACGATACAAATTATAATAAAAATATAAAGGGGGAGGCCGAGGCCTTAGAATCGTGCTGATTATTCTCTTAGGATCTGTTATCGGGTTCGCCATGGCACATGAGCTTGCTATTGTGAATGAGCGAGAGCAGGGGGACACCGTTGTTCGTGTGGCCGTCGGTGAAGACTATCAGGAAGATATGGTAGTTAATGTCGAACCTCTCGCTGCGAAAAAATTCAAAAATGTCGTGCGTCAGGTGTATGACTATTCCTGTGGCTCTGCTGCCCTGACGACACTTCTCGACTTTTACTTGGGTAGGAACTTCCAGGAACGTCAGGTGATGGAAGGTTTGCTGCGATTCGGTGAGACTGAACGAATCGTAGAGCGTCGGGGTTTCTCAATGTTAGACATGAAGCGCTTAGTTACGGCGCTCGGTCATCCATCAGGGGGGTTCAAGGCGGAAGCATCCGACCTTGAAACTTTAGATCACCCAGCTATCGCACCGATTCAGTATGCGGGATTTAAACATTTTGTTGTTATCCGCACGGTGTACGATGGCCGGGTTTACGTTGCCGACCCTGCATTGGGCAACATCTCTTTTACTCTTCATCGTTTTCTCGAAGTCTGGGATAACAACGTTCTCTTTATAGTGTTCCCGAATGGCCATAAGCCCGCGAGCGGCTTAGAGCTGCATGAAGAGGATATGCGCTTTGTTTCAGATCATATTATTGCTGAGAATGCCTTTAAAGAGTTTCCAATGTTGCATGTCAAATCTGAGCACCAGCTGCAGAATGCGATTTATGCTTCATTTAATAACGCCGAATACGAATATCGCTTAAAAGTAGATGAGAATGGCGATGCTGTTGTGGGGGATGACGGCTCATTCGTATTTGAAACTGAAATCAAAACTGCTGAAGACGGCGGCGATCCGGATAACTTCAATATCCTGGTCACCGATGGCCTTGTCGAAGATGGCCAAGGTATTAATAAGTCTCTCCGTTACAGAAGAAAATAATAAAAGGTAAGCAGAATCATGAAACGCTCCGGAATTTTATCGCTGACTTTGTTGCTGGCTGCTGTGAATGGCGCTTACGCAGATACCGCTGAAGAAATGGACAAGGCTCGCGAGGCTCTTTCAAAACAGGACAGTGATGCTGATACTGAGAAAGCACTTGAGGAAGTGTTTGAGGCGGCGGAAAAGAACTATTCCTTGCTGAAAAAAGGCGGGATGTCTCTCAACTATAACTTCGACTACAGCTATTATGGTGACCAGCGCATAGACCTCAATGTTGAGGACTCTCGCGTTCGTAGTGTTGATGTAAGTCCAGTTGCAAGCCATTCATTTACGAATAGCTTTGCGTTTGATTACGGCCTGTTTAACAACCTGACACTCGGTGTTCGCCTGCCGTTGGTTTCCAAGTTTGAAACGCAGGACGAGCTTTCCGGTTACGGCGTGGGTGATATCAGCGGTACTGTTCGCTGGCAGCCAGCTGAGTATATTCCGGGTAAAGCATCCAGAACGTATTTCGGTTCTCTTCGTGTACCGACCGGTCAGTCGCCTTACGAAATTGATGAAAATGAAGCGCTTTCCACAGGGTCGGGTACATTTGGCTTGAGTGGCGGTTTGAGTACTTCTAAAGTTCTTGATCCGGTTGTCTTGTTCGGCTCACTCTCAGCGGGTTATGACCTTCCCGCTACTGATCTGAACCAGGTGCGTGGTGATCAGCTGCTGCAAGAAGTGAATAATAAGGGCAATATCTCAGCCTCTATGGGTTTTGCTTACTCGCTTTCATACGATGTTTCTCTGAGTGCATCTTTCCAGGGGTCTTACTCTATGGGAAGCGAATTTGTTCTGTATCGCCCTTCAACTGGTCAGGAGACTCGTTCTGAAACGACCGGCCAAATGACCGGCATTATGAACTTCGCCTTAGGTGTGCGCGTATCCCCAAAAACGATCGCAAACGTAAACGTCGGCTTTGGTATGACGGAGCTTTCTCCTGATATCCTGCTGGGACTGTCATTGCCTATTGATATTGAGGGTGCAAAACCTTCAGAGGGCAACTAATCAGTCATGACTGATAAAACGATAATAAATAACAGTTTGTGGCGGTTTAATATGCGGAAGTTAGCGCTGTTAGCGATGCTGGTTCCAGGAGTGGCAAATGCTGAACTCCAGCAGAACCTGTTTATCGACAACAAAGCCATGTCCTTGGGGAACGCTGTAACGGCGGACCCTACCGGGATTATGGATATTCACTTTAACCCTGCTGGTCTGACTAAGCTTGACGGGCGTCAGTTTCAGTTGCAGTTCCATAACATTATTCTGAACTCTGAAGCTGAATTCAGTTTGCCTGATGATTTTGACCCTGGGGAGGCGGGTTTGCTCGACCCTTCCAAAGATCCTGTGTTGAACGAAGGCAAAAGTAGAGCGCACGTCGCTGCGTATTTTCCTGGAATAGGCCGTCAGGGTATTCCATTGCCTATCATTGCTCTGCCAACGGCGGGGTTCTCTATTAAGCCGCCGGGCTCAAAATTTACCTTTGCAAATGCTGTCTATGCGCCAATGGCTGCAGGCTTCTCGAAGGGAGATGATGATCCGGGGCGTTATCAGGCGAAAGAAGTTGCAATTCAGCGGCTTACTTATTTGTCGCCATCATTTGGTTATCAGGTAAATGATGAATTCTCTGTTGGCGCAGGTCTCCTGTTTTCACACCAGGCTGTGTCTTTAGAGCAGGAACTTCGTGCACCAAACGTGTTGGTCGGTGTGCTCGAGGAGCTGCAAAATGCTTTTGGCTGTCTCGAACCCGATGAAAATGGCAACCCCAAACGGAATGATCCGCTGGCGCCTTTTATTACGCTGTGTGGTGGTGACGTTGGTCCCTACGATGATATTGGCACGCTTGATATCACTATGACTGAGTCGCTGTCTCCATCGTTTAACCTTGGTATGCTTTGGGAACCTAATGGTTGGTTTAAGTTTGGTATGTCATATCAAAGTGAGGCGAATACCAAGCTGACCGGTGATTACGAGCTTGAGTATACGGACGACTTTGCGGACTTTTTCCGTACCTTTAACTCATCGATTATTGGTGCTGTGACTGGCGCGATTTTCTCTTTCCCGCAAGGGCAGACTTATGAGGCTGGTCATGTGACGTCAGAGCTGACCTATCCTCAGCATTTTCAGGCGGGTGTGAAGTTCAAGTATTTTGATATATTTCACTTCAATCTGGATGCTGGCTGGACCGACTTCGATGAATGGGACAGCTTAGACATCCAGTTTGACCGTCAGGTGAGCTTCCTTTCTACGGCTAAAATCCTGTCGCCGGATTTGGTAACTGATACCACTCTGGAAATGCCTCTGAACTTCCGTAGTGTCTGGACATACAATATTGGTATGGCGATGGATCTTAACTCACGTATACAGCTGCGTGCTGGTTTTGAACCCCGTCGTAGCTCAATTCCTAAGGATTCGCGTAGCCTGCAGGCGCCGATTGGCTTTATGCGTATGTACGCTGTCGGCCTTGGCTACCAGTGGGACCTGGATACTACCATCGACCTGTCGATGAGTTTTATGAAATCAGTTGAGCATATCAAGGCGGATCCGCAGGACGCGAGTTCTAATAATGAGTATCCGAATTCAAGTAACTCTCTTAACCGTAACTGTCTTACATGCGTTGTTACCAACCCTTACCCAGGGCTCGATGTCGACACCAAGTTGACCATTGGGCACGCGGGTATCAGCTTCAGGACCAAGTTCTGAGGTTAATATTTCTCTTCCTGCTGTCGTCAGTCGCCATGGCTGACGGCAGTTATTACACTTGGGTTGATGCGCAGGGGCGAATTCATAATGTCCCGCTGAAGCCCGGTGAGGAAGAGCCAGTGGAGCAACCTCCTGGTGACGATAATGACTACCAGACAGAGGAGGAGGTTCAGGAAAAGCTTCGCCAGTACGATGAGGATAATCCTGCCTTTTACGTGATCGTAGAGCCAGATGGGCGTGTTCGTACGGAAACATACGACGCTGAAGCTGAACAAGAAGCCGCTGCTGAGACCATTGTGGGCGATGACGAGGTCATTATTGGGTGGGATCCTATTCTTGCGCCACCTTTTCGGGTTGATAAGCAAATGACGCAGGGAGCGTGCTGCGAAGCGTTTACTGACCAGTTTGTTGAAGCCCCTAAGCAATTTAAGTCGGTGCAGCTGTTTGACCCTGTCAGATATCGCTCGTTCCCAACTTCGCAGGGAAATCACACAGCCTGGTACTTTCACATTGGAAAGCCTCCCAAGGCAACTTCGGGTCGTCGATTTCTTGTGCTCAGGCTGCGTGGCGCTCCGGTCGAGGCTAGCCTGATCTCGCTAAACTCAGACCTCAAGCCTCTGTACTACTCGCGACGTTTGCCGCTCGATAGTATTCCCGAAAGCTGGCATAGCGTTGGATATCAGGAGGCCAGGGTGCTTGTCGAAGACAAGGGTGTTGAGAGTTTCATTCTTTATCTTGATATGAAACCCGCGGAAGATATGTCGCTGGAGATTCGTTGGGCTGATGGCTACGCACCGTTTCAGTAAAACCCTCAATCACGGTGATATTGCATCTACGCTCGTCAACTTCGAAGAAAGCATGAGTACAGCTGTGGGTGATTCACGTCGTCTGGTCTTGCTGCATGGTGCTGGCCTGGCCGGAGATCTGACGTGGCGTCTGGTTGTTAATTACCTGACAGAATGGGATGAAGTGCTGATTCCCGATCTTCCGGGAATGGGGGATTCTGTTTGGGTTAATGCAGAGTCTGCGGGCTTTGATGAATACCTGGCTGCTATCGCTGAATTCCTTAGGTATCAGGGTTGGGGTCAGTTTGACCTTGTCGGGTATTCCTTTGGAGGGCTGCTGGCAATGCATCTTGCGGAGCTGAGTGATGCGCCGTTTAAGGTGCAGCGATTAGGTTTGATTGAGCCTGCGGCCTTGTTGGCGAGTAATCCAGAGCTTTTGATACATCGAGCTGAAGAATATGGCGACCAGGCTGAATTGCTGATGTCAGGTAAGGCGGATGCTGTGCTTGGTTTTCTGGATGCTGTATCCCCGTTTCGTGATAAAGCTGGCGATGACCTGGTTGTGCGACGTTTGTCAGAAAACCTGGCTGGGCTCGGCTATGGTGTCAGGGCGGTTAGTCAGGCGTTGACTCGGTATTCAGATCATTATGCTAACTGGATTTCACCAGTCCCAGGTATGAGCCTCATCGGAGGCCTGTCTCCTGAATCAATGCGTATGCGTCATAAAAGACTGGCGGCTGAATCTCCGACGTGGGTGTTGCACGAAGTTCCGCGTGCAGATCATGGCGTTGTTTATTCGAGGCCGAAGCAGGTGGCTTCGGCGATTAATGCACTACGTGCTTGAATATCAGTCGAGAGAGCGCTTCAGCCCTGTGGAATCAAGGATTCTAGTAGAAATTTCCTCGATCGATTTGTCGGTTGTGCTGATGTAAGGGATGTTCTCCCGCTCGTACAGAAACTCCACTTCGTCTACTTCGTGGTAGCATTGCTTAAGTGACGCGTATCTGCTGTTAGCTTTTCGTTCTGTGCGGATCGCTGAGAGGCGCTCCGGGTCAATCGTTAACCCGAATATCTTATGTTTGTGTTTCTGCAGGCTGTCAGGCAAGCGCAGATCAAGCATATCTTCTTCTGTCAGCGGGTAGTTCGCCGCCTTAATGCCGAATTGCATAGCAAGATAGAGGCAGGTCGGAGTTTTGCCGGACCGGGAAACGCCAACGAGTATGACGTCAGCATCTTCGTAGTGGCGGGTGCGTGCGCCATCATCATTGTCGAGGGCAAAATTGACTGCGTCTATGCGGTTCAGGTAGCGCGTACTATCCGCAGGGGAGTGTGACTTGCCGACCGAGTACGAGCTTTCAGTCGCTAATTCCTGCTCCAGTGGATGCAGAAATGCTTCAAAAATGTCGACTTTAAATGCATCCGCGGTGTCGATGATAGAACGGATGTTCTTGTCGACAATCGTATCGAAGAGAATGGCGGGTGCGCCGGAGTCCTTTGCGGCCTGATTGATTTTGGCCACTGCGTTGTTAGCCTTCTCAGTCGAATCAATGTATGGCAGTGTTACACGGGTAAACTGAAGCTTGTCGAATTGGGCTAGCAAGGCATTGCCTAATGTTTCGGCCGTGATTCCTGTACCGTCGGAAATAAAATAGGCAAAGCGCTTCATATGGTAATTTTTCCTGCGTCCACTTAGTATTACGTGCCTGACGGAGTTCCGCAGACGCAGGCAACTATAGGTGATTCATGCGAATCACCCAAGCGTAAAATTGAATCATCAGCACGAAGGAGAGTTTCCTTGACCGATTATGTTCTCAGGTTTAATCAGGTAACCATCAATGACGTTGAGCGCGTTGGCGGTAAGAATGCATCACTTGGCGAAATGATCGGAAACCTCTCGGCCGCTGGCGTTTCAGTGCCAGACGGTTTCGCAACAACGGCAGATGCCTATCGGGAGTTTCTCGCCTATGAGGGCCTGGGCGGACGAATTAATGATGCGCTTCAGGGGCTGGATGTTGATGATATTCAGGCATTGACATCGACGGGTAGGCAAATCAGGGAGTGGATTCACGAGGCACCTTTGCCGCCAAAGCTTGAAGAGAGAGTGCGTGAAGAGTTCTCATGGCTGGAAGATGGCAATGACAACATGGCCGTTGCTGTGCGCTCATCAGCCACTGCAGAAGACCTGCCTGATGCTTCTTTCGCTGGTCAGCAAGAAACCCATCTGAATATTGTCGGTATCGACAATGTGCTTTTCGCGATCCGTGATGTCTTCGCTTCTCTGTTTAACGACCGTGCGATCGCTTACCGTGAGCATCAAGGCTTTGATCATCACAAGGTCGCCCTGTCTGCGGGTATTCAACGTATGGTTCGTAGTGAGACTGCATCCAGCGGTGTCATGTTTACCCTGGATACAGAATCTGGATTCGACGATGTCGTATTTATAACCTCCTCATATGGCCTGGGCGAAACCGTTGTGCAGGGTGCGGTAAACCCTGACGAGTTCTACGTTCACAAGCGTAACCTGACTGAGGGTCGACCATCGATTCTGCGTCGCAATCTTGGTGCTAAAGCCATCAAGATGATTTACAACAAGGAGGCTTCGGTTGGTAAATCGGTTGAGACTCAACGCGTTGATCGTGACCTGCGCAGAATATTTTCTATTACTGATGACGAAGTGCAGTCGCTCGCTCGTCAGGCAATGATCATTGAGAAACACTACGGCCGCCCAATGGATATTGAGTGGGCGAAAGATGGTGATGATGGCAAGCTTTATATCGTCCAGGCCCGTCCGGAAACCGTAAAAAGTCGCGCCAGTAAAAACGTTATGGAGCGCTACCTGCTGAAAGAAACCGGCAATATCCTTGCTGAAGGCCGGAGCATTGGCCACCGGATTGGTAAGGGTAAAGTACGCGTTATTGAACATATCGAAGATATGGACAAGGTGCAGGAAGGCGAAGTACTCGTAGCTGATATGACGGACCCTGACTGGGAACCGGTGATGAAGCGCTCAGCCGCAATTGTTACCAATCGAGGTGGTCGCACCTGTCACGCAGCAATCATTGCCCGTGAGCTAGGCATTCCCGCTGTTGTTGGTTGCGATGATGCAACAGACAGACTCTTCGACGGCCAGGAAGTCACCGTTTCTTGTGCAGAAGGTGATACCGGCTTCGTTTACGAAGGTGCGCTTGATTTTGATGTTCGCACCAACAGCGTGGATTCGATGCCGGATCTTGATCTTAAGATTATGATGAATGTCGGCAATCCGGATCGTGCCTTTGATTTTCAGTCATTGCCGAACGCCGGTGTTGGCCTTGCACGCTTGGAATTTATTATTAACCGCATGATCGGTGTTCACCCGAAAGCGCTTCTGAATTTTGATCAGCTGCCTGAGGATGTGAAACCTACCGTCGAGCGTCGTATCTCTGGGTACAGCGAGCCTGTTGATTTCTACGTAGATAAGCTGGTTGAAGGTATATCAACTCTGGCTGCTGCGTTCTGGCCGAAGCGCGTTATCGTTCGTCTTTCTGACTTTAAATCAAACGAATACGCCAACCTGATTGGTGGGCGCTTATTTGAGCCGGAAGAAGAAAATCCAATGCTGGGTTTCCGTGGCGCGTCGCGCTATATCTCCAAGAATTTCCGTGATTGTTTCGAACTCGAATGTCGGGCGATGAAGAAAGTCCGCAATGAAATGGGCTTCACCAATGTTGAAATTATGGTGCCATTTGTTCGCACCGTCGGTGAAGCAGAGCAGGTGGTTGAGCTGCTTGCGGAAAACGGCCTTAAGCGTGGTGAGAATGACCTGCGCCTGATCATGATGTGTGAGCTCCCTGCAAACGCGATTCTTGCAGAGCAGTTCCTTGAGCATTTTGACGGTTTCTCTGTTGGCTCGAATGACCTCACGCAACTGACGCTGGGTCTGGATCGGGATTCCGGCATTATTGCTCACCTCTTTGATGAGCGTAATGCGGCAATTCTGGCTCTGCTTGAGAACGCCATTGATGCGTGTAAGAAAGCAGGCAAGTACATCGGCATCTGCGGTCAGGGGCCGTCGGATCATCCGGACTTCGCACGCTGGTTAATGGATAAAGGTATCGACAGTATTTCTCTGAACCCAGATTCCGTGTTGGATACCTGGTTCTTTCTTGCCAATAAGCAGGACTGAACAACCCAAGTAAAGGACGAACGAATTATGAAGAGCAGCAGTTCGCTGTTCCCCGTGACCTTATCGCGGGCAGATATCCTTGGTGATCTCTCTGAGGATATCTATCTGGTGAAACACAATCGCGATCCTGACCCGAGTGTACAGATAGCGCTGTCGCGGATTGGTCTGGCTGGTAACGAGCAAGGTGAGGACAGAGGGTTTCCGGTTGTTCTCGTTCACGGTAGTTTCACCAATAAAGGCTTCTGGTTGTCGGCGAAAGGGCGCGGCATGGCCAGTTTTCTGGTCGAAAAGGGCTTTGATGTCTGGTTATACGAGCACCGTGGGCATGGCCAGTCTCCCCGTAATGATGACTATCAAAAAAATACTGTTGAGCGGTACGCGCGTTTCGATGTCCCGGCGGTTCATGAGTTTATTCACGAGCAGAGTGGACGTTATCCGGCCTGGCTCGGGCATTCACTTGGTGGGACTATCATCGCGACTGCGGTTTCCGGTGGCTTTCTGACTTCGTTGCCAGCATTTGCCATGTTTGGTACGCAAGTGGTGCGCCCGAATATGGCGTTGCAGGTTCCGCTCGCGGGTCCAATTGCTCGTGCGCTTGTTTCTTTCAGGAAAGAGCTGGACGGTCGCCAGATGAAAATTGGGCCTGAAAACGAACCTGCAGGTGTCATTAATGAGTACCTTGCGCGCCATAGCCTGCTGGGGCGTTGGAAGTTGCCATCGACTGGCGAGCCTCTGTTGCCGAAGTGGAAAGAAGCGACAATTCCGCTTCTGGGGGTTTCTGCAGCGGGTGATACCACGGATCCAGCGAAGTATTGTCAGCGTTTTTACCGCATGTACGGCGGGCCGAAGGAAGAGCTGTTGCTTGGTGTTGAAAATGGTTTCAGCAAAGACTTTGCGCACATCGATATGATTATTGGCGAAGATGCCGAACGTGAAGTCTGGCCGAGGGTCAGTAACTGGCTGGGCGCCTATGCTAGCTAAATCAGTAGGAAAAAAACCTGCAGGGCAACAAATAGACGGAGATCAAGAATCCGGAAAAGCTGTTGCCGTAGTGGTAGGTGCGACAGGGCTGATTGGTTCCCACCTGCTTAAAGAGTTGTTGACCTTGCCGCGCTATTCAAGGGTGGTTGTGATGGCCCGGGGCGCAGCGCCCGATTCGTTTAATTCCTATATAAGCAATGGTCGCTTGATCTGGCAGCCGTTCTCTGAGCCTATGCCCGATCAGATTGATCATTTCTTCTGCGCTCTTGGCACAACACAAAAAGTGGCTGGCAAGGCTGGTCTTGCGGCTGTCGATCGCGACCTCGTTGTAGAGACTGCGTCGGCTGCGATCGCAAAAGGTGCCAGTCTCTGTTCGATTGTCAGTGCGACTGGAGCGGATGCGAGTTCGATATTCTTTTATAACAGGATCAAAGGTGAAATGGAAACGGCGGTCAGCGAGTCAGGCGCCCGCTGTGTGCAATTCTGGCAACCGTCTGTATTGCTTGGCGAGCGCAGCGAGGAGCGGTTTGCAGAAAAGATTGCGGGTTGTATCCTGCGTTCGCCTTTACCTAAAAATATCCAGGCTCGGGATGGAGCCGCTGTTGCTTCTGCGATGGCAGTAGCCGCTGGTCAGAATCTTACTGGCATACACCGATTTAAAGTACGTGAAATAGACATGTTTAATTCAGGAGAGACGCTATGACTCAATATGTAACCCCGGATTTGTGTGATGAATACCCGGACCTCATCACTGTTGTTGAGCCGATGTTCAATAACTACGGTGCCCGCGAATCTTTCGGTGGCGAAATCGTGACGGTTAAATGCCACGAAGATAACTCGAAAGTAAAAGAGCTGGTCGACACCGACGGCAAAGGTAAGGTCATGGTTGTTGATGGTGGCGGTTCTATGCGTCACGCGCTGCTGGGCGATATGCTGGCAGAGAAAGCGGCTAAAAATGGCTGGGAAGGTATCATCATCTACGGCTGCATTCGTGATGTTGACGTTATCATGGAGACTGAGCTGGGTGTTCAGGCACTGGCAACCAACCCTCTCAAGACCGATAAACGCGGTCTCGGTGATGTGAACGTTAAGGTTAAATTTGGCGGCGTTGATTTCGTCCCGGGTCAGTTTGTTTACGCAGATAACAACGGCATTATCGTTTCACCAGAGAAACTGGAAATGCCAGAGGACTGATTGTATTGGTCTTTTTAAAGTGAGCCCGGCAGTTGTCGGGCTTTTTTGTGCTCCGTTTTCGATGGGATGGGCTGGGTTGTATACAATCTTGGTCGTAGATCTATTGAAACTGGCATTTTTAGGCGTAGAATGTCGGTCGACTTATTTAGGATTGTCGACAATCTATGTCTGAAGCCCAAACGCTTGCTGAAAAAGTGTTCTCTGAACTCGCCACGGCTATCGTTCGTGGAGAGCTGGCTCCCGGTGAAAAACTTTCGGAGCAGGCATTGGTTACCCGATATGGCGGCAGTCGCGCGCCGATAAGAGAAGCGATTCAGAAGCTTGAGGCACGCAATCTCGTGGTTCGTGTTCCGCATGCTGGCGCTCGTGTGGTGTCTTTGTCGCTCGAGGAACTGCGTGATATCTATGAAGTTCGCCTGGAGCTTGAGAGTATGGCGTGCCGCCTGGCCGCAGAGCGTATGTCTGACGCTGATATTTCAGCACTTGAAAAGCTTCTCGAAGAACATGCACGTTCCATTGAGGCAGATCAGGGACTCAGTTACTACCAGAAGTCGGGCAATCTGGATTTTCACTACCGCATTATCGAAGGCAGCAAGAATAGCCGTTTGCATCAAATGCTCTGTGGTGACCTCTATCACATAATCCGTATGTATCGTTATCGCACCAGTACCAGCTCAGAGCGCCCGCTGCAGGCATTGAAAGAGCACCAGCGCATTGTGGAGGCGATAAAAAGTCGTGATCCGCAACTCGCCGAACTACTGATGAGGCGCCATATCCAGGTGTCTTTGACTAACCTTGAAACTCGTCTGGCTCACGAGGCCCGACATTAACTTATACGGCACAGGAGACCTGATATGACCCCAGGCCAGAAATTCCGTAAGGCGCTTGAAGATAACAAGCCGCTGCAAATTGTAGGTACCATCAATGCGTATGCCGCGATGATGGCTGAAAAAATTGGCCATCAGGCGATCTATCTCTCCGGTGGTGGTGTTGCAAACGCTTCCTACGGCCTGCCAGACCTCGGTATGACGTCGCTGAACGACGTGGTTGAAGATGTTCGTCGTATTACTTCTGCAAGCTCGTTGCCGCTGTTGGTTGATATTGATACGGGTTGGGGGGGCGCATTCAACATCGCTCGCACCATTAAAGAGATGGAAAAGGCCGGTGCTGCTGCAGTGCATATCGAAGATCAGGTTGCTCAAAAGCGTTGTGGTCATCGCCCGAACAAAGAAATCGTATCTAAAGAAGAAATGGTCGACCGTATCAAAGCGGCTGTTGATGCTCGAACTGATCCGGATTTCTTCATCATGGCCCGTACTGATGCGTTCGCTCAGGAAGGTCTTGAAGCGGCGATTGAACGTGCGAAAGCATGTGTTGAAGCTGGCGCTGACGGCATCTTCGCTGAAGCTGTGAAGACTGAAGAACACTACCGCGCTTTCGCTGAAGCGCTGGATGTGCCGATTCTGGCAAACATCACTGAGTTCGGTCAGACCGAACTGTGGAGTCGCGAGCAGCTGGGTGAGTGGGGTGCCGCTATGGTGCTTTATCCGCTGAGTGCGTTCCGCGCAATGAACAAAGCCGCTGAGACTGTATACAAAAGCCTGCTTGAAGAAGGTCATCAGCGTAAGGTAGTCGATATTATGCAGACCCGCATGGAACTGTACGATTACCTGAACTACCACGATTTCGAACAGAAGCTCGATGCGCTGTTTGAGGAAGGTAAGAATAAGTGATTTACCGGCGAGATGCTGTTCTCGCCTATTTAAATTTTAATAATTTCAGATAGTTACGTTACGTATCTAAAGTTATAGGAGAAGCACATGGCTGCTGGAAAAGAACTCTCTGGGGCAGGCCTGCGTGGCCAGGTCGCCGGTAAAACTGCACTTTCTACTGTAGGTAAGTCAGGCTCGGGTCTGACTTACCGCGGCTACGATGTGAAAGACCTCGCGGCAAACTGTGAGTTTGAAGAAGTTGCGTATCTGATCCTGAAAGGCGAACTGCCGAGTCAGGCTGAGCTGGACGCATACAAAACCAAACTGAAGGGCATGCGTGGCTTGCCACAGGCTCTGAAAGAAGTTCTTGAGCGCATTCCTGCGTCTGCACACCCGATGGACGTGATGCGCACCGGTTGCTCAATGCTGGGCAATCTGGAAACCGAAGAAAGCTTCGATGAGCAGCAAGAAGCGACTGATCGCATGCTGGCTGTCTTCCCTGGCATGATCAACTATTGGTACAACTTCAGTCACAACGATAAGCGAATTGACGAAAACACCGATGCGGATTCGATTGCTGAGCAGTTCCTCTGGACTTTGCACGGCGAAAAACCCTCTGAGCTACATACTCAGGTGATGCAGGCTTCTCTCGTTCTGTATGCAGAGCATGAGTTCAATGCCTCTACCTTCACGGCACGTGTTTGTGCTTCGACGCTGAGTGATATGCACTCCTGCATTACAGGCGCGATCGGCTCGCTGCGTGGCCCGCTGCATGGTGGTGCTAACGAAGCGGCAATGGAACTGATCGAAGGGATGAAGGATCCGGAGCACGCTGAAGAAAGCATCATGGGTATGCTGGCGCGCAAGGATAAGATCATGGGCTTCGGTCACGCGATCTACAGCGAATCCGATCCTCGTAATGCTGTTATCAAAGAATGGTCAGAGAAGCTTGCCCAGAAAAACGGCGACACGAACCTGTATGACATTTCTGTGCGTTGTGAAGCGGTGATGTGGCGTGAGAAGAAGCTGTTCTGTAACGCTGACTTCTTCCATGCGTCTGCGTACAACTACATGGGCATTCCAACCAAACTGTTTACTCCCATCTTCGTATGCTCCCGCCTGACTGGCTGGGCCGCACACGTGATGGAGCAGCGTGCTGATAACCGTATTATCCGCCCGAGTGCGGAGTACACAGGTGAAGAGCCACGTTCAGTAAAGCCATTGGCTGATCGCTGAGGTCACGCATTTCATCTGGCTGAACCGTTAATCGAAATTCCGGCACGCCGTAGATACATCCGTGTAGGCTCCGGTCTGCCAACCATGGCAGGCAGGGCCGGATCTTCCGATCGACGATTCGCCGAAACAATACAGTAGCCGCGGACTCCGCAGAGGTGTTCTCGGCAGGTCTTATTGCAAGCCTACATGCCATGGATGGCATGTGGGAGCCCCCATGGATGGGTTTACGGCGACTTGCAATCAGGCCTGTGAGAACGCCTTTTCGCCGTAGAGACTGCGCATATTGATGCAGAGAGAATCATGAATACTGAATTCCGTAAGAACCTGCCGGGCAGCAGCCTGGACTACTTTGATACGCGTGCCGCGATCGAAGCCATAAAACCTGGCGCCTACGATGGCCTGCCATACACCTCACGCATTCTGGCTGAGCAGCTGGTTCGTAAATGCGATCCTGCGATGCTGAATGATGCACTGGGTCAGCTGATTGATCGTAAACGCGATCTCGACTTCCCTTGGTATCCGGCGCGCGTTGTATGTCACGACATTCTTGGCCAGACCGCTCTGGTAGACCTTGCAGGTCTGCGTGACGCCATTGCAGAGCAGGGCGGCGACCCGTCGAAAGTGAACCCAGTTGTTCCGACACAGCTGATCGTTGACCACTCGCTGGCTGTTGAGTGTGGCGGTTTTGATCCGGATGCGTTCCAGAAAAACCGTGATATTGAAGAACGTCGTAACGAAGACCGTTTCCACTTTATCGAATGGACTAAAACCGCGTTCGACAACGTTGACGTGATTCCAGCCGGTAACGGCATTATGCACCAGATCAACCTGGAGAAAATGTCTCCGGTGGTTCAGGCGCGCGACGGTGTTGCATTCCCGGATACCTGTGTCGGTACCGACTCGCACACGCCACACGTAGATGCACTTGGCGTTATCTCTGTTGGTGTTGGTGGTCTTGAGGCTGAAACCGTGATGCTGGGCCATCCATCCATGATGCGCCTTCCTGACATCGTAGGTGTTGAGCTGACGGGTAAGCGACAGCCGGGCATTACCGCAACGGACATCGTGCTGGCTCTGACTCAGTTCCTGCGTAAAGAACGTGTGGTGGGTGCCTACCTTGAGTTCTTCGGTGAAGGCGCATCGAGCCTGACCATCGGTGACCGGGCAACGATTTCTAACATGACGCCAGAATACGGCGCGACTGCAGCCATGTTCTACATTGATGAGCAGACCATCGACTACCTGAATCTGACTGGTCGTGAGCCAGAACAGGTGGCTCTCGTTGAGCAGTACGCTAAAGAGACCGGCTTGTGGGCGGACTCGTTGGCAAATGCTGAGTATGAGCGTGTTCTTACGTTTGATCTGTCTTCTGTTGGCCGCAACATGGCCGGCCCTTCAAATCCGCATGCGTTGCTGGCGACAGCCGATCTGGCAGCCAAAGGCATTGCAGGTAACCTGGAAGAGGCGAAAGCTCAGGAAGCAGAAGGCTTGATCCCGGACGGTGCTGTGATCATTGCCGCGATTACTTCCTGTACTAACACATCAAACCCTCGCAACGTCGTCGCGGCGGGCCTGCTTGCTAAAAAAGCGAACGAGCTGGGCCTGATCCGCAAGCCTTGGGTGAAATCATCCTTCGCGCCTGGCTCTAAGGTGGCTCGTACCTACCTCGAAGAAGCCGGTCTGCTGCCTGAGCTGGAGAAGCTTGGTTTTGGTATCGTGGCATTCGCCTGTACCACCTGTAACGGTATGTCTGGTGCGCTGGACCCTGAGATTCAGCAGGAAATTATTGATCGTGACCTGTACGCCACAGCCGTTCTGTCGGGTAACCGTAACTTCGACGGCCGTATCCACCCATACGCCAAACAGGCGTTCCTGGCGTCACCGCCGCTGGTTGTAGCGTATGCGATTGCAGGTACTGTGCGTTTCGATATCGAAAAGGACGTGCTGGGCAACGATGCCGATGGCAACCCGATCTCACTGAAAGACATCTGGCCATCGGACGAAGAAATCGACGCCATTGTCGGCGAGTTCGTGAAGCCTGAACAGTTCCGTGATGTCTATATCCCAATGTTTGATCTTGGCTCAATTGAACGCGCTGAAAGCCCGCTGTACGACTGGCGCCCGATGTCGACCTACATCCGTCGTCCTCCATACTGGGAAGGCGCTTTGGCGGCAGAGCGCACCATGAAAGGCATGCGCCCGTTGGCGATCCTGCCGGACAACATTACGACGGACCACCTGTCTCCGTCGAATGCCATCCTGATGGACAGTGCTGCGGGTGAATACCTGCACAAAATGGGACTGCCAGAAGAGGACTTTAACTCATACGCTACCCACCGCGGTGACCACCTGACTGCTCAGCGAGCAACCTTTGCTAACCCGAAACTGATGAACGAAATGGTTCAGGAGAACGGTGAAGTGAAACAAGGCTCTCTGGCTCGTATCGAGCCAGAAGGTAAGGTCGTTCGTATGTGGGAAGCGATTGAAGCCTACATGGAGCGCAAACAGCCGTTGATTATCGTGGCCGGTGCTGACTATGGTCAGGGTTCATCACGTGACTGGGCGGCGAAAGGTGTGCGTCTCGCAGGCGTTGAAGTAATTGTTGCTGAAGGTTTTGAACGCATTCACCGCACCAATCTGATTGGTATGGGCGTGTTGCCAGTTCAGTTTAAGGAAGGCACAACGCGTAAGACGCTGAAGCTCGACGGTACTGAAACCTACGACGTTATCGGTGAGCGGTCTGCTCGCGGCGACCTCACGCTGGTGATTCACCGCCAGAATGGCGAAACCGTTGAAGTGCCAGTCACCTGTCGACTGGATACCGCCGATGAGGTTATTACCTATAACGCGGGTGGCGTGCTGCAGAAGTTCGCCAAGGACTTCCTGAAAGGCGCTTGAAGCTGGCTGCATTGCTGAGGCAGTGTTGCAGATCAACTCGGAATGCTCACGTACTCCAGTACGCTCCGCTTCCTCGCTGATCTGCGCCTCGCCTCAGCGTCTTCGCCGACGCTTCATTATGAGAGAGCGTAAAAAGCGTCAGGTGACAAAGCTGAATCGGTAGGGTGGGCATGGCCCACCTTATTTTTATTATTCGATGGGGCATCTTATGACTCATAAACCACAAATTAAAATCCCTGCGACTTACATGCGTGGCGGTACGTCGAAGGGCGTTTTTTTCAGTCTGACCGATCTGCCTGAGGCGGCTCAGGTGCCGGGTGAAGCGCGCGATAAGATTCTGCTGCGCACCATCGGCAGCCCTGATCCTTATGGTCAGCAGATCGACGGCATGGGCGGCGCGACTTCGAGTACGTCAAAGACGGTTATTCTTGCAAAGAGCGAGCAGCCGGATCATGACGTTGATTATCTGTTTGGTCAGGTTGCCATTAACAAGGCCTTTGTCGACTGGTCAGGTAATTGCGGCAACTTAACAGCTGCTGTCGGGGCGTTCGCTATTTCTAAAGGTCTGGTCGATGCTGGTCGGATTCCAGAAAACGGCATTTGCATCGTTCGTATCTGGCAGAAAAACATTAAGAAGACCATTATTGCTCACGTACCAATCACTAATGGTGAAGTGCAGGAAACCGGTGACTTTGAACTGGATGGTGTGACGTTTCCTGCTGCGGAAGTCGTAATTGAATTTATGGACCCGGCGGATGGTGAAGGTTCTATGTTCCCGACGGGCAATTTGGTTGATGACCTTGATGTACCTGGAGTGGGTACTTTTAAGGCGACCATGATTAACGCCGGCATCCCAACCATATTTGTCAACGCTGCGGATATTGGCTACACAGGAACTGAGCTTCAGAAAGACCTGAACTCAGATGCTGAGGCTCTTGCTCGTTTCGAAACCATGCGGGCATATGGTGCGGTAAAGATGGGCCTGATCTCGAATATTTCTGAAGCAGTCGCTCGCCAGCACACCCCAAAGATTGCTTTTGTTGCACCTGCAGCGGCGTACGAATCCTCGAGCGGTAAGCAAATCGCCGAAACCGATATCGACGTATGCGTTCGTGCGCTGTCTATGGGGAAACTGCACCACGCCATGATGGGAACCGCGTCGGTAGCTATCGCCACAGCAGCAGCGATTCCGGGCACTCTGGTTAATGAAGCCGCAGGCGGTGGTGCTCGTGATGCAGTTACTTTCGGTCATCCGTCGGGTACGCTTCGCGTTGGTGCGGCTGCTGAGGAGGTAAATGGTGAGTGGACCGCTAAGAAAGCTGTAATGAGTCGCAGTGCGCGCATCATTATGGAAGGGAATGTTCACATACCTGGTGATACGTTCTGATCAGATGTATCAGGGTATAAAAAAGCCCGCGTTTGCGGGCTTTTTTGTGCCTGTTCACCCAGTGCTAACCGAGTGAGTAAGCTGGCGGGGATTATTCCCCGCTCTGCTCTTCTTCAGCTACTTCCTGCTTTGAAGGCGAGCTCTCAGACTTATCACCCGCGTTGCGAGGGTCATTAGGAGCACGACCTGACGGAGCGCGACGACGACGTCTGGAAGGCTTTTTCTCTTCAGACTCTGCCTTGTCATCTACTGTTGGCTTAGCTTCTGCCGCTGGTTTAGTTTCAGCCGTTGGCTTAGCTTCGGCTGCAGGTTTAGTTTCTGCCGTTGGCTTAGCTTCGGCTGCTGGCTTAGCTTCTGCCGCTGGCTTAGCTTCTGCCGCTGGCTTAGCTTCTGCCGCTGGCTTAGCTTCGGCTGCAGGTTTAGTTTCTGCCGTTGGCTTAGCTTCGGCTGCAGGCTTATCCTCAGCTTCAGATTTGCTATCGGTCTGAGTGGCTGTGTTCTCGCCAGCTTGTGCTGCAGGCTTACGTGAACGACGGCGACCACGGCGACGGCTATTGCCTTCAGAGCGGTTTTCAGACTGCGCGCCAGCTTCTTCTGGTTTTGTGTCGTTTGTTTTTGCTTCAGCAGGCTGCGAAGTAGCAGTCTCAGTAGTGGTGTTCACTGGCTGAGTATCAGCTACCACTTCTTCAGGGTTCTCCTTTGCTGCAGGTTTCTGTGGCTTAGGAATATCTTCACGACGACTGCGGTCGCGACGAGGAGCGCGCTTAGCGTTCGGGTTCTCATTGGCATCTGAAGAGTCCTGGCTGACCTTGTTCTGGCGTGCAGGCTTTTCATTGCGAGCGTTTTCAGACTTGTCGTTGCCGTTGCGGCGGTTGTTGCGACCTTTACGGTTGTCGCCTTTCGCCTGGGTGTCACCGTTCTGGCTATCTCGCTGACCATCTCGTTGGCCATTGCGGTTGTTTCTACCGCCACGCTCATTCGCTGGTTTGTCAGAAGCTTTGCCGTTGCGGGCTTTGTCCTGCTGTCGGCCATTGCGACGCTTATCATCGCCATCATCCGCTTTGCGGCGATTATCGCGACGACCATTTTTTGCGTTCTTGTTTTTTGGCTCGGACTTGGTGTTCTTGTTAACACGAACTTCCGGGCGCGGCGCTGCTTCGGGCTCTTTCTCTGTGGTAAGCAGGGCAGAGATGGCCTGACCAATACGCCCCCACAGGCCGGCTGATTGCGGTGCCGCTTCTTGTGGCTGCGTCGCAGCAACTGGCGCAGGTGTGCGCGGTACAGTGCTTACGGCCGCTTCCTGTGCTTTCACTGGCTCGGCATTGAGCGCTTCGCTCAAGTGCTCCGGCTCATCCATATCCAGGCGGTGCTCGTAAGATACTTCGCCGACCATAGTGTCGTCTGGGCGGAGGCGCTGAACTTCGTAGTGCGGTGTTTCCATGTTCGGATTTGGAAGTACCATCACCAGGCAGTTGTGACGCTGTTCAATGCCAGCAATCAGTGCGCGCTTTTCATTCAGAAGGAATGACGCAACAGAAACAGGAACAATCGCACGAACCTGTGCTGTGTTGTCTTTTGCTGCTTCTTCTTCAATGAGGCGAAGAATCGACAGGCTTGATGATTTGGTGTCGCGTACGACGCCTGTACCGCTACAACGAGGGCAGACGTGCGCCGCAGTTTCGTCGAGAGATGGACGCAGACGCTGGCGTGACATTTCCATCAGGCCGAAGCGGGAAATTCTGCCAACCTGAACTCGAGCACGGTCGACTTCCAGTGCTTTCTTCAGGCGGTTTTCAACTTCGCGCTGATTCTTGTTAGCCATCATGTCGATGAAGTCGATAACAACCAAGCCACCCATGTCGCGCAGGCGCAGCTGGCGTGAAATCTCGTCAGCGGCTTCAAGGTTGGTATTGAGGGCTGTTTCCTCAATGTCTGACCCTTTGGTGGCGCGCGCAGAGTTGATATCGATAGAGACCAGAGCTTCGGTCGGGTCGATAACAATAGAACCACCGGATGGCAGTTTTACTTCGCGCTGGAACGCACTCTCGATCTGACTTTCAATCTGGTAACGATTGAAGAGTGGTACTGGATCTTCGTAGCGTTTGAACTTGTTCTGGTACTGAGGCATGACCTGTTGAACGAAGGCAAGAGCTTCGTTGTAGGCAGCGTCGGTATCAATGAGGACTTCGCCGATATCGTGGCGCAGGTAGTCGCGGATTGCGCGAATAATAACGTTGCTTTCCTGCAACAGGAGTGCCGGTGCTTCACGCTCCTCTGCGGCGCGGGAAATCGCTTCCCAAAGATGGACCAGGTAATCCAGGTCCGCCTGAAGTTCTTCGCTCGAGCGACCGATGCCGGCCGTGCGCACAATAACGCCCATTTTGTCAGGCACGTTGACGCCTTTCATGGCTTCACGCAGCTGAGTGCGTTCATCACCTTCGATGCGGCGTGAAATACCACCAGCGCGGGCGTTATTAGGCATCAGAACGAGGTAGCGGCCAGCGAGGCTTACCTGAGTGGTCAGTGCGGCGCCTTTGTTGCCACGCTCTTCTTTATCAACCTGAACGATAACTTCCTGGCCTTCTTTTAACACCTCTTTGATGTTGATGCGGCCTGGGCCTGGGTCCTTACAGAAGTATTCGCGAGATATTTCCTTGAGCGGAAGGAAGCCATGACGCTCAGCGCCGAAATCGACGAAGGCTGCCTCAAGGCTTGGCTCGATACGGGTGATTTTGCCTTTGTAGATATTAGACTTCTTCTGCTCGCGACCACCGGACTCAATATCCAGGTCGTACAGCTTCTGGCCGTCTACAAGGGCTACACGCAACTCTTCTGTCTGAGTTGCGTTGATCAGCATTCTTTTCATGCGGTACGTATTACTCTGTTGGGCAACGTACCTGACTGGCAACGCAGGGCCTGTCTGCTGTGTTTGTTCAGCAGCGAAGGATAGTGGCGGTAGTGCCGCCTTGTAACCTGTCACGCACGAGTGCGGGGCAGGGGAATCTATTTATCACTTTCGCAGTGTTCATCACGGCCTACAGGGCCGGTTATTACCAAAATATTTATGGGTGCTCTGCCGAGGAATCCGTCTTACAGATCGCGTTTCCCGGGGCAATGGTGTTTGCGGGCTGGTTGTTGCTCCGCTCAGCAGACACCGACACTGTCCATAATTTGATAATGCGAGATTGCCTGCAGGTAGCTGCGCGGTTTATCTCACCGGGCGGAGTCATTCCGCCGAATCAATTCTAGGGAAGAGTGTTTACCGTATTCATCTTCCTTTATACTTGGCCGCCTCGCGGCCTGACCGGGGAGCGTTGTCCATTCGGCAGTTTTACTGACGTGGAGTGCGCTACTTATGTTCGGTTTACACCCGATCACGCCGGAATATAGCAACAATGTTCAGGGGCAGCAATTGCCTTAACAAAATAAATCGCTGGTGACTTCTTCGCATGCCCAAACCACAGTTAGACCCGGCCAAGGTTAACTTTATCGATGTTGATGAAGGTAATGATGGTCAGCGCCTGGATAATTTTCTGTTAAGTCTGCTTAAAGGGGCGCCAAAAACGCTTGTATATCGCATCATCAGGAAGGGTGAAGTTCGTATAAACAAGGGGCGCGCCAAAGCCGACTCAAGGTTAAAAAAAGGTGATCGCGTGCGGGTTCCTCCGGTCAGGCTGCCTGAGGCGAATGAGGTACCGGATGTCTCTCCCGCGCTGCAAAAGATACTGAAAGACTCGGTATTGTTTGAAGATGATGCCTTACTAGCGATTAACAAACCTCATGGTCTGGCTGTGCATGGCGGGAGTGGCGTTTCGCTCGGGTTGATCGAGGCACTTCGTAAGGTTCGCCCGGATCACAATTTTCTTGAGTTGGTTCACCGGCTGGATCGCGATACCTCAGGGGTCATTCTGATTGCTAAAAAGCGCAAAGCGTTGACGGCTCTTCAGCAGATGCTGGTAGATAAACGCGGAATCAGCAAAAAGTATCTGGCGCTCGTGCATGGGCATTGGGACCCGGCGGTGTCTGATATTCGTCTACCTTTGCTGCGTACGGAGCGTCAGTCTGGTGAACGGATTGTGGTGGTGAGCGAGGAGGGCAAGTCCTGCCACACACGCACCAGGCTGCTGTCTGAAGGTAGGAGATACTCTCTTGTTGAAGCTGAGCCTGTCACTGGCAGGACCCACCAGATCCGTGTTCATTGTCTTGCTCAAGGTGCAGTGATTGCGGGGGATGAAAAGTACAGCGATCGCACGGAAAAGCAGCAGGATAAAGATGAAGGAATTCGTCGGCTGTGCCTGCATGCCTGGCGGTTGAGCTTCCGACACCCGATTTCTGGTGAGCGTCTGAGTATCGAGGCTAAGCCGGATGGTGAACTTAAGTCGATTTTCAGAAAAGTAGGGTGCAATCTGGAGGGTGTTTCATGAAATATCAGTTAATTATCTTCGACTGGGATGGCACGCTTGCAGACTCGACAGGTCGGATTGTGGATAGTATGCGCCGTGCAGGGCAGGAGCTTGGCTTGCCGGATGTCCCTGATGCCGATATTCAGAATATCATCGGATTGGGCTTGCCCGAGGCAATCAAGACCGTTTGGCCTGATGTGCTTCCGGATCAAATGGAACCGATGAGAGAGGCTTATGCGCGCTACTTTGTCTACGACAGTCAGATAGCGATGAATCTGTTCAATGGTGCTGAGTCGCTGCTTGATGGGCTGTCTGCAAATGGCCGGAAGATTGCCGTTGCCACCGGTAAGAGTCGCAAGGGGTTGGATCGCATACTTAAAGATCTTTCTCTCTCTGGGGTCTTTGATACAACCCGGTGCGCAGATGAAACTCGCTCAAAGCCACACCCGCTTATGCTGAGTGAGATTCTTGAGGAACTTGGTGTTTCAGCTGACTCTGCGCTTATGGTGGGTGATACGACGTATGACCTTGAAATGGCAGCTGCCATAGGAATGGACTCTGCTGGTATGAGTCACGGCGCTCATGATGAACAAAGACTCAGAGCTTGTGGGCCTCGAGTTATCTGTCATAGCATTAACGAACTTTCAGATTGGATTGGTATTAATGGATAACAACGAATTTCGTCGCCCTGAAGACAACAGCAAAGAGTGGAAGCTTATAGAAAAGGCGCTTATGGCGTCACAGCAGGAGCAGCGAACTGCTCGACGCTGGGGGATATTTTTTAAGCTCCTGACCTTCAGCTACCTGTTCGTGATTGCTGCGATTATATATGGCGGGGCATCGAAAGGAGGAGATGGCGGCGCTGGCTTTGCTGTCGGTCCGCATGCTGCTGTAGTTGAAGTGCGCGGCGCTATCTCTGCGGAAGAGGATGCAAGTGCCGATCGCATTATTGGTGCCATGCGGGACGCCTTTGATAATGACGAGGCGTTGGGGTTGATACTGAGAATTAATAGTCCGGGCGGTAGCCCTGTCCAGTCGGGCTATGTGTTCGATGAAATCGTAAGGTTGAAATCAACGCGGCCGGACTTCCCTGTGTATGCGGTGGTTATGGATATCGGTGCTTCGGGGGCGTATTACATCGCTGCCGCCGCGGACGAGATCTATGCAGACAAGGCAAGTCTTGTTGGTTCCATTGGTGTTGTCGGGTCAGGCTTTGGTTTTGTCGAAGCTATGGACAAGCTTGGTGTTGAGCGTCGCCTGTATACCTCTGGTGAGCATAAGGCGTTTCTCGATCCTTTCTCTCCGCAGCGTCAGGAGGAGAAAGAATTCTGGGAAGGTGTGCTGGATACTACGCACAAGCAATTTATATCTCAGGTAAAGCTTGGCCGTGGTGACCGTCTGTCTGATCATCCTGATCTTTTCAGTGGTCTGGTGTGGACAGGAGAACAGGCGGTAGAGCTTGGTCTTGTTGATGGTCTTGCATCATCGAGCCAGGTTGCGCGTGATCTTTTGGGTACTGATGAGCTGGTTAACTACACCGTCAGAAAAGACCCATTTGTTGAGTTTATGGAGCAGTTCGGTACCAGCTTCGGCAAGGGTGTCGCTTCTTTCTTCAGTACTCAGGTAATGACCATGCGCTAGAGCGCGCGTGGTTCGCTAAATAATTTTGACATGAGAGGGCGACATACCTATGATGTCGCGCACTATGACAGAGGCTCCGCTTCCCAAGCGCATCGATGCTTTTAAGTTAGTTGAAGTAAATCAACAACTTAAAGGAAAGATCGAAAGTAACAAGCTAACCCGGCTGGTAGATTCTACCCGCTCACTCGACGACTATGTCGAATGCGAAGTTGAATTTGGTCGGGATGAAGAGCGCTTACGGACATTGACCGGTAAGTGCAGCGCGGGGGTGGTAATGGAGTGTCAGCGCTGTCTGGGGGATGTACGGTTCGAAATTTCTGCCGAGTTTCGATTGGGTCTGGTCTTCAATGATGATCAGGCGAAGGCGCTGCCAAAGCGGCTGGAACCCGTCGAGCTGGATGAAGAAGGCCGTCTTGATCTTTGGGATGTTATTGAGGATGAGCTTCTGCTCAACCTGCCGGACTTTCCGATGCACCCTCAGGATGAGTGTCAGGCACTCAAAATAGAGCCACAAGAAGACATTGCCGCAGAGGAAACAGAACGACCTAATCCGTTCGACGTCCTTGCGCAGCTTAAACAGAAATAGCGATTAACCAGGAGCCCTACCATGGCGGTTCAGAAAAACAAAGTAACCCGTTCTAAGCGCGGTATGCGTCGTTCACACGATGCTGTTGATACCAACACCATCGCTCTGTCTACCGATGCTACCACTGGCGAAACTCATCGTCGCCACCACGTAAGTGCTGACGGTTTCTACCGTGGCAAGAAAGTCGTGGAGACTGGCAGCAACTGATTCTATGGTTACCATAGCGGTTGATGCGATGGGCGGGGACTTAGGTCCCCGCGTTGCGTTCAGGGCGTGTCGGGCCCTGATGAAAAACGACCCCGACGTCGAAGTTATCCTGCCTCTCGAAGAGTCTCTTCACGCTGCTGCGCGTAAAATTCTCGGAAAATACCAGCCACGTACACGCCTTGTTTCTTGTGGTGAGCATGTCCGTATGGACGACACTCCTCGTCAGGCCCTGAAAGAACGCTCGGATTCCAGCATGTCTGTCTGTCTGGCGCTTCATGCTTCAGGCGAAGCCGATGGTGTTCTGTCGATCGGAAATACTGGTGCCTTGCTGGTTCTGGCGCGAAAACACCTGGGTGCACTTCATGGTGTTGACCGGCCAGCCCTTGCAACTCAACTGCCTACGAAAGGGCGTCCTCTCCTGATGATGGATCTTGGGGCGAATATCTGTATGACGTCTGAGCAGTTACTGCAGCTGGGTTTTCTTGCGGCTGCCTGGTACAAGGCTGGCGGCAATGAACAACCAAGGGTTGCTCTGTTGAATATTGGCACGGAGCCCGGGAAGGGCACGGATACCATCAAGGCCGCTGGTGCGCTTTTCAATGATCAGCTTGGCTCTTTGTATGCGGGGTTTCGCGAGGGTGATCGCCTGTTTGATGGCGATCTCGATGCTGTCATCTGTGATGGCTACTCTGGAAATATCACCCTAAAGACAACGGAAGGTCTGATCGAGTGGCTCCTGGATATGATGGGCTCAGAGTTGCGTAGCTCACTGGCGTTGCGGTGGTTCTACCCTTTATGGAAAGCCACAATGCGCCGGATTGATCGCCAGGTCTCTCCAGCGCGTCATGGTGGGGCGATGCTTCTGGGTATCGCCGGCAATGTGGCCAAAACGCACGGTAAATCCGATGAGCGCTCATTCCGGTATGCGCTTGAATATATGGTTCGCCAGCTGAGGACCCGGGATTATCAGGCCATGGAAGCAGAGTTTCTGAAAATTACTGGCTAGGCGGTGCGTACCGGGATGTCTGGCGGGCCAGCTGGTGAGTTTCAGGCAATAATCCTGTGCATTTGATGTGGTTTATTGTCACAATGCGCAGCTATATTCTGGTGTCACCAGAACGTTTGAAGAAAATAACGATAAGGTTGTGCAATGACCGACGTGATTGCGTTTTTTCCGGGGCAGGGTGCTCAACAAGTGGGCATGCTATCTGATATCTCGGAACAGTATTCTGAAATCAGTGAGACATTCACTGAAGCCTCCGATGCTCTTGGTATCGATCTCTGGAAGATGGTCACTGATGGGCCGGATTCCACCCTCAATCAGACATTCAATACTCAGCCAGCACTGCTTGCTGCGAGTACGGCTGTGTGGCGGGTCGTCAGCAAACACAGCCCAGCTCTCAATGTCACCGCAGGTGCGGGCCATTCACTCGGTGAGTATTCGGCGTTAGTTGCTGCAGATGCAATTGATTTCGCTGATGCCGTCCGCCTTGTGCGCCGTCGCGGCGAACTGATGGAAGCTGCTGTTCCTGCTGGGCAGGGGGGCATGGCGGCCATACTGGGTCTGAACGACGAGCAGATCGTCGAGGTTTGTGAAGCAGCGTCCCAGGCGGGCATTGTTGAGCCAGCAAACTTCAATGCGCCGGGGCAGATTGTTATCGCCGGCGAGCAGGCAGGTATTGAAAAAGCCATAGAGCTTGCGAAGGAAGCCGGTGCCAAGAGAGCACTTCCTCTTGCGGTCAGTGGTCCGTTCCATTCAAGTCTGATGAAAGCAGCAGCGGATACTTTTGCAGCCGACCTTGAGGGGATTCAGTGGCGAGCGCCTAAATTCCCCGTCTACCACAATGTTGGTAATGCGCCAGCAACGCTGGAAGAGATTCCTCAACGCCTTCTTCAACAACTCTACAGCCCGGTTAACTGGACCGGAGCCGTACCTGCGGTTCGACATCATGCAGAGCTCGCTGTTGAGTTTGGGCCAGGTAAGGTTATTGCCGGTCTCAATAAGCGTATTGATAAAAGCCTGCCTGTTGCGGGTACTGGCGATCTCGCGGGGCTGGAAGCAAGCATGGCCAAAATTCAGGGAGCACAATAATGTCAGACAAAAAACTGGCTCTTGTTACTGGTGCATCCCGTGGTATCGGTTTTGCTATCGCTGAGCGTCTGATCGCAGATGGCTACCGGGTTGTAGGGACCGCAACCAGTGAGTCAGGTGCTGAGAGCCTTCAGGCAAAGCTGCGCGAACATGGTGACGAGCACTCGGCTCTGGTTCTGAATATTTCCGATAGCGAACAGACTGAGGCGGCATTGAAAGCCTTACTTTCTGAGTACGGTACGCCTTTCGTTGTAGTGAATAATGCCGGCATAACGCGCGATAATCTCTTCCTGCGCCTCAATGAGGATGAATGGAATGCGGTGGTGAATACCAATCTCACCGGAGTCTTTCGTGTGTGCAAGGCTTTGGCTAAGGCAATGCTTAAGCAAAAAGCCGGAAGTATTGTGAATATCAGTTCGATTATTGGCACGACGGGCAATGGTGGTCAGGCGAATTACGCCGCCGCGAAGGCTGGCCTGGAAGGCTTTAGTCGCTCGCTTGCTCAGGAAATCGCCAGTCGCAATATCACCGTGAATTGTGTTGCGCCTGGATTTATTCAAACTGACATGACAGATGTCTTGCCTGAAACGCAAAAAGAGGCCATCCTAGCCTCCATTCCGGGTAAGCGCTTCGGTCATGTCGATGATGTCGCAGGCGCGGTTGCCTTTTTGGCAAGCGAAGACGCGAGATATATTACCGGCCAGACCATTCATGTGAATGGCGGTATGAACATGGGCTAAGGTCTCGCTGACCTTCTGGAAAATTTAACAAGTCAGGAATATAGCAATGAGCAACATTGAAGAACGCGTAAAGAAAATCGTCTGTGAACAGCTGGGTGTTAAGGAAGAAGAAGTAAAAGCTTCATCTTCTTTTGTTGATGACCTCGGTGCAGACTCTCTCGACACTGTAGAGCTGGTTATGGCTCTGGAAGAAGAATTCGAGACTGAGATTCCAGACGAGCAGGCTGAGAAGCTGACTACCGTTCAGGAAGCTATCGACTACATCGTTGCTAACCTGTAAGGGTTAGTAGCGATAGGAAAAAGCCGCGCAGCCGTCGCGGCTTTTTTGTGCCCTGCGGCAACCACCGTATGAGCGGGGTTCTGTCCCGACACTGAAATGCTGCAGGGTATATTCATTCTGGGCGGGTGACTGAATATGAAAACCAAACGCGTAGTGATTACGGGGCTGGGCACGGTGAATCCGTGCGGCTTGAATGCTCCGGATACCTGGAAAGCGATTCTTGCAGGTGAAAGTGGGATAGGTCCTATAACGGGATTTGATACCACAGGTTATTCCGTTGACTTCGGTGGTGAAGTTAAAGGTTTTTGTGCGGATGATGTACTATCTGCAAAAGAATCGCGCAAACTTGACCCGTTTATTCAATACGCGCTGGTCGCCGCAGATGAGGCGCTTAATGATGCAGGGCTCGGAGAGACGTACGATCCGGTTCGCTGCGGTGTTGCGGTGGGTTCTGGTATTGGCGGCATATCGACGATAGAAACAAACGTCGATACGCTCAATAACAGTGGGCCACGGCGGGTATCTCCTTTCCTTGTGCCTGGTTCGGTTGTCAATATGGCTGCTGGTAACATAGCAATCCGACACGGCTTCAAAGGCCCTAACTTCTCAATTGCCACCGCATGTACCACCGGTACACACAATATCGGTTTCGCTGCACGAACCATTGCCTTCGGCGATGCAGATCTGATGGTCGCTGGCGGGGCTGAGATGGCGTGTTCGCCATTGGGGATTTCTGGCTTTGCCGCTGCTCGTGCATTGAGCACGCGTACAGATAGTCCACAGGGGGCAAGTCGCCCCTGGGACGTTGACCGTGATGGGTTTGTTCTTAGTAGTGGCGCTGCTGTTCTTGTTCTCGAGTCTCTTGAGCATGCTCAGGCGAGGGGGGCAAAGATCTACGCAGAGCTCTCAGGGTTTGGCATGAGTGATGATGCTTATCACGTGACCTCACCACCTGAGAACGGCGAGGGGGCGGCGCTTTCGATGGCCAATGCTCTTCACAATGCTGACTTAACGCCCGACAATATTGGCTACATTAATGCTCACGGCACGTCGACCCTTGCGGGCGATCTCGCTGAAATTAATGCGATAAAATCCGCCTTCGGTAAGGCGGCCAACAGTTTCGCGATCTCCTCGACTAAGTCGATGACTGGCCATCTGATTGGTGCTGCTGGTTCGCTCGAAGCTCTCATCTCAGTCCTTGCTCTGTGTGACCAGAAGGCTCCGGGGACTTTAAACCTGACAACGCCGTCCCCTGGTTGTGATCTCGACTTGATCGGCCCAGTTTCAAGGGATATGCCGCTGGAGCATGTAATGAGCAACTCCTTTGGCTTTGGTGGGACTAATGCCACGCTGATTTTTAGCCGGATATCTCAATGAAGTTTAACTATCAGGCCGGAAATGGCTGGCAGTCTGATGCGCAGGAGTTTGATGACAGAGGGCAGCAGTTCGGTGATGGGCTCTTTGAAACGGTCCGTCTTGATGGTCGCGGTGTTGCACCTCTCTGGCAAATGCATGTCGAGCGCCTGGCACTGGGGCTGAAAGCGCTCCGCTTCAGTGACGTCGCGGTTGAATTCGTTTTGCACGCGATTGATTCGATGGCGCATCCAGTCGGTATGACAGCGTGCAAGCTTCTGGTAACGAGAGGCGTTGGTCCACGAGGATACGGATTCACTCCAGATCTCATGCCGTTGGTAACGGTGCGCTATTTCAATGCACCGGCGTTTTCAATATCCCCTTACGCTGCTGGTACGAGCGATATTGTGTTATCGACTCAGCCATTGCTCGCTGGGCATAAACACCTGAACCGACTTGAGCAGGTACTTGCCCGCGACAGCTTCGATGTCGAGTGGGATGAATGCATCATGCTCGATAGTAGCGGGATCGTGATTGAGGGGTGCATGAGCAATGTTTTTGTTAAACTGGACGGCCGTTGGCTAACCCCGGAAATAACCTCGTCGGGGATTAATGGAGTAGTACGACGCTGGTTGCTGGATACGAACCCCGAAATCAACGTACAAAACTTTGGTCTGCCCGAGCTTAACAGCGCTCAAGGGCTGATTTTTACAAATAGTCTTGTTGGAATTCGCTCCTGTCACATCTTTGATGGCCAGACTCTGGATGTGGCACCAGAAGCAAAGCGATGGCAGCTTGCCTATCAGGAAATGTTTGAATGATGCTTAAGCGACTCTTGCTCGCAATGATAGCTCTGCTTGTATTGGCAGGGCTTATTCTCGGCTCCGTAGGGTACTGGTGGCTGAGTCAGAAAAACCTTAATCAAACGTCTGTCGTTGTCGTGATCGAGAAGGGACAGTCGCTGAACAGCATGGCGCAGCAGTGGGAAGATCAGGGGTGGCTTCGTTCGGCTCTTCGCCTGAAAGTTGCTGCGAGACTGACTGGCGGGGCGCGTGATGTTCGTGCCGGTGAATTTATTATTCCACCGGGGCTCAGCAGCCTCACGATATTGCCGTACCTGGCGGAAGCTCAGACCAGAACGTATCGGGTTTCCTTAATTGAAGGACGCAGGCTGTCTGCCGCTCTCGAAGCGTTGAGTCAGGCTGAGTATCTTCAACAAGACCTCGGAGCCCTTACCGTCGAGCGTGTATCCGACTATCTTGGTCTTACAGTTCATGCTGAAGCACAGCTTTACCCGGACACCTATGTTTATCACCGCAACCAGCCCGTCTCTGAAATCATCACTCAGGCGCACGAAAGACTGAACAGGGTGCTTAAAGAGGAGTGGCAGGCGCGCGATGCTAATCTGCCTTATACCTCGCCGTATGAAGCGCTGGTCATGGCGTCTATTATCGAGAAAGAAACGGGTGTCGCCAGTGAACGTCCGGTTATCGCCGGTGTTTTTGTGCGCCGCTTACAAAAGAATATGAGGTTAGAAACAGACCCAACCGTCATCTACGGCCTGGGTGAGTCTTTCGATGGCAATCTCACGCGAGCGCACCTGCGTGATCGCAGTAATCCATATAACACCTATCGCAACAAAGGACTGCCTCCGGGGCCTATCGCGCTGGCTGGCCGAGAAGCTATTCGCGCGGCGTTGAACCCTGCAGAAGGTACCGAGCTATTCTTCGTCGCGCGGGGGGATGGTAGCCATTATTTTTCTTCCACTCTGGAAGAGCACAATAAGGCAGTGCGACGCTACCAACTATCGCGACGGAGCGACTACCGCTCAGCGCCAAAAGCAGAGCAAAGCAGCGGGGAGACTGACTGATGCTAACTACTTCCGGTCGTTTTATTACGTTTGAAGGTGGTGAAGGTGTTGGTAAGTCGACCAATATTCAGGCGGTTGCAAGGCACCTCGAATCGCAGGGAATCTCTGTGGTGGTGACTCGCGAACCGGGCGGAACCCCGATCGCTGAAAAAATCCGTAACGATCTTCTGAAAGCGCATCATGAAGAACCTATGTCTGATATGACAGAGTTACTCCTGATGTTTGCGGCACGTGCTCAGCACGTCGATGCCGTTATCCGGCCTGCGCTGGAGCGCGGTGACTGGGTCCTGTGTGACCGCTTCACCGATTCTACTATCGCCTACCAAGGCTATGGGCGAGGTCTTTCTCACGACAATATCGAGCAGCTTAAAGCGCTTGCGCAGGGCGGTGTTGAACCACACCTGACGTTGCTACTTGATGCGCCGGTGGCGATTGGTATGGGGCGTGCCCGAGCCCGGGCTGAGGATCTGGCAGAAGAGACTGATCGTATTGAGGCTGAAGCCATGTCATTTTTCGAAAAGGTCCGGCTGGGGTTCCTGGCACTGGCCGAGCGTTATTCGAGATTTCGGGTCATTGATGCGACCGCTCCGCTTGAACAAGTGACTGAGCAAGTCCTGAAAGTGGTTGCAGGCGAGTTAGAAGACAAAAAACAACAGGTGGAATCCTGATGTCTCTTTATCCCTGGCAGGTGGATGCCTGGAGTTCTCTTGTACGTCGCCACCGCACTGCTGGCCTGCCACACGCGCTGCTGATAACAGGCAGTGCAGGCATCGGTAAGCATGAGTTATCACTGAATGTCGCGCGTTGGTTGTTGTGTCAGAATCCTGCGGACGAGGCGTGCGGGCAGTGCCACAGTTGTCAGCTTTGGGCGGCGGGCAGTCACCCCGATTTTATGCTTTGCCAGCCGGAAGAAAACTCAAAGCAGATTCGTATCGACAATGTTCGCAAAGTGAATGAGCTGATTTTTCAAACGCCTCAGATCAGTCAGTGTCAGGTCGTCATTCTTCGCCCTGCGGAGGTTATGAACGTAAATGCGGCCAACGCATTGCTTAAGACCCTGGAAGAGCCCCCGGGTGAAAGCTTTATCCTACTTGAAACAGAGCGCTTTGGTTCTGTTCTCCCTACCATTCGCAGCCGCTGCCAGCGTATCAATCTGGCCCTGCCATCTTATGATGCATCGAAAGACTGGCTGCAGGATCAGGGGGTAGGCTCAGCTGATGCCGACATGGCACTGGCGAGAAATGGCGGTGCTCCTGTCGCTGCCATGAATTGGCTGAGCAGCGGTGTCGCGACGGTTCAGGAAAAATGGGTCTCGGAATTACAACAATGGACTACGTCGTCTTTGCCTCTCGATAAAATTGCCTCGTCCTGGAGTAAGCTGGAGTTCCAGACGGTTATACAATGGTTTTACCAGTGGTCTTGCGATGTCCTGAAGGCGGCGTGTGGTGCGGAGGCAAAACATCTTCAGTTTGCAGGGCCAGTCACAGAACTTATGGACGCTTATGTTGTGAAGCGGGAAATGCTGGTAACCTTTCAGAAAAAATTACAACAAATACTCGGTCAGCTGATGTCAGGTGCTTCCCACCATAACAAAACGCTGACCCTGGAAACCTTGTTGCTCGAGTGGCAGGCGTTGACTGAAGCAAAAGCGGGAGTAATTGCATGAACCCAGGCGGTCGGAATGGCATCCTGTCATTAACCATCAAAGATAAATCAGTCCTGTATGCTGCCTATATGCCGTTTATTAAAAACGGTGGGCTCTTCATTCCAACAAGTAAACAGTATCAGTTGGGAGACGAAGTCTTCATGCTGCTGAAGTTGATGGATGAGCCTGAGAAGATCCCTGTTGCCGGTAAAGTCGTTTGGGTAACGCCCAAGGGGGCGCAAGGCAATAAAGTTGCAGGCGTCGGCGTCCAGTTCAATGATGAAGATGATATTGCCCGCAACAAGATAGAAACCTACCTTGCTGGCGCAATTAAATCAGACCGTATGACGCATACTATGTAGTGTCTGGGGCTTGTCTGGAAAGTTTAATTACCAAAGACACTCTTCCGCAGCGATGCTGACCGCTTGCTGCAGGCGATAGAGAGGCGTATGGAAGTGAGGCGAAAAGCGGATTCCTCCACCGCGGTGCATACAGATAACTCCTTTACTCATTAATGCTTGCCACACTTCTTTGGGCGATCGTCCGTTCGTCCCGAATGTCACAATTCCAGAGCGCCCTCTGCTGTGAGCTGGTGTGATGATTTCAGCTCCAGCATCAGATAACAGACCACATAACGAATCCGCTTTGCTCAGAACTGCTGCCTCAACGTTTTCTATGCCTGTATTCAGAAGAAGACTGGTGCTCGCATGGAGTGCATGTGCAGCCAGAAGGTTGGGGCTCCCACACTCAAAACGCATTGCTGTATCCGTGACCTCCCAGCTGGTCTGGCTGTAATCACCGGCTTGTTTGATCATGTGCCAGCCATACTCATTGAGAGACAGATCGTTCATTCGCTCTTCCCGGACATAGAAAAAGCCCAGCCCTTCAGGGCCCAGCAGCCACTTGTGACCATCTGCCATGGCAAAGTCGCACTGTATTTCTTCGACATCAAACCTGAGAGCACCGACGGCCTGGATCGCATCGACACAGAACAGAACTCCCGCTGCTTTGCAGGCCTCGCCAATTTTGGACCAGCGGGGGCATTTGAACGAAAACCTACGGTTTTGACTCCCAGGCCCTCCGCGTAACCGTAGGTTTCCGAATAATCACCCCTTCCCCTCATCTTCAATAAAGTACGTACCATTGGGCAACACATGCTTATAGGGCAATAACGAGATATGGGATAAGGTCTTGTCGTCGATATCCTCCCCCTGCTGCCGGAGCTGCTCAACCACGTCATTTATCTTGATCGTGTTCCAGTACAGAATGGCATTGGATACAAAGCTGAGGCTGCTGGCCTTGTTCATGATTTCCTCATAGTCCCCAGTGGTGAATTCACCCTGGTCCGCAAAGAATATCCAGCGCGGCAGTTTGTGCCGGTATTCCCCTTTATTCAGTTGCCGCTGGACGGTTTGGCGCAGGTCTTTGTCAGTTAGGTACCGCAGAATGTATTCGGTCTTGATGATCCGGCCCAGGTTGGTAAAGGCCTTGGTGAGGCGATCGGAGGGTGAACTGTTGGTCAACCGTTGAACGATGACGTGTGCTGGCGCAGTTTTTTGTTTCAGAGAAATGACCACCCGCATCATGTATTCCCATTGCTCCTCAATAATCGCCAAATCAGCTGTTTTCGTGAGTAAATGGTTGAGGTCACCGTAATCGACGGATTTGTCGATACGGTATAGCTGCTGATCCTTCAGATCCCGAATGCGTGGCATAAAGTAGAAGCCGAGCAAATGACAGAGGGCGAAGACGATTTCAGTGTACCCATGCGTATCGGTGGTGTGCTCTCGGATTTTCAGAATTGTGTTGTTTTCCAGCAGACCGTCCAGAACATACAGGGCTTCACGAGGGCTACAGGAAATGATCTTGGTGCTGAACACGGAATATTGATCGGATACGTGGGTGTAGATCCCGATGGCTTTTTCATAGTAGCCGTAATAGCGGGGATAGTATGAAGCCAACAGGCTGTCGGCGCGGATTTTAAAGCGTTGCGCATCTGAAGAGGACAATGTACCGGAGCCATACACCGCACTCAACGGCAGCTCATGGTGTTGATTCACAATTTCAGCACTGGCGTTGATCAGGGTTTCTTCGCGAATATAGTATTGCAGGATATGCCTTAGCATATCGACAGTAACGCCATTGACGCTGTTACTCATGGACACGACGCCCAGGTTTGTGGCTTGTGAAATAATGGCAGCCATCAGGCTTTTGTAAAAGTTTTTGGGCCGTGACTGGTGATATTGGATAGGGACAAAGTGACGACTGTAATGCGTCATTTGATCCACCTCCATCAGCAATTGCTCGATGCGTATGCTGGGCATATGCGCATCGATCACCTTTTGCAGTTGGTTGACTTTATCCGGTACGTCCAGCTTGTCGTCACGCTTGAGTTTCAGCCGGCCATTGTGTATCTCGGCGAAATTATCCAGTCCAAAACGCTTTTGCGCTGCTGACACCGCTTCGTGGAACTGGGTTGAAATGGCGGAACGCACTTCGTGTTGCAAAGGCTGCTGTAGCTCGGTATAGACGGTGTGTTTGGTTTCATCCCAGTTGGGCTCGTTCAAGGTCAGATCCCAGAACGACACATGCTGTTTGCTCTGTGGTAAATACAAATCGCCGGAACGCAACGCATCTTTCATCGCGAGAGCAAGGCCCATTTCCCAAACATTGCGATTGATGTTGCCGGCTTGATCTTTAAGGCTGCGACGCAGCTCGCGGGGAATGAACGCAGTCGGTGTATTCTCCGGCAGTTTTTTCAGATCGCCGTCATCCAACTGCCGGACGAACTGGATGGCTTTTATCAGTGGCCCAGAACCTTTCGCCACTTCAAACGGTAACCGTATAAAGTCGGAAAAATACTTTCGTAAACTGGGGTAACGGGTCAGCAACAAATCGCAGTAGCCGCATTCTTCCAGGCGTTTAAAAATGTGCAGGTCGTCAATGGAGGCTAGCAAGTGTTTCTCGTCAATACGCTGCCATAAGTCATTCTTGTACAACGGCTGTTCATCCGGCCATTCCAGCAAAACATGCGTGGTATCGAGCACGGCGTCGATAGCTTTCTTCTGGCGTTTACGAAATTCCTTATGCTTCTTGTCGTGACTGTTTTTGGTTTGCCGACACAGCTCCGTCATGTACTGATCGTGCATTTTAACTAGGTGATCGAGCAATATCTTTCGGGATTCCAGCAGGAAACACACCATCAGGGCATAGCGCTTATGATCCTTGAAGCGTTTCATGTCCTTGGCGCTGTAGCGCTTGGTCAATCGGTACAGGTAGTGAAGAAAGGTGGTATCAATGAGCTTTTCCTCGAATGCATTAATACCGGTAGCCACCAGATTGTCGTAGCGCTCAAGGTAGCGCTTCAGCGATGAAATTTTGGCAGCGGGTGGATATTCCTTAAGCTGATTGAAATAGGTTCGTTGATTGCCGCCTGAAGTTTGCAGCAGATCATCGATAGCCTCTCGCAATTCAGGCGACATCTGTTCAAACACTTGCTCAAAGAGCTGAGCATGGACCTGGTTGCAGATGCGAACGATTTGCCGTTCGATGGTGGTGGGCCCCGGTAAAACAATCCGATTCAACAGCAGGTAGCGCTCTGCCCGATGAAAGAGTTCATCCGGCAGTAACCCCTGGTGTGCCTGAGCTTCGACCCAGCGATCCAGATCGGCTTCCACCTTGACATCAAAACGCCTGAATCCCAGGTATTTGAGGATGTTATTGCGGTGTTCCAATAAGGTGGCTTCCCGTTCGGGCACTTCCACAGTGAGCGCTGGCGGTAAATCGAGTTGGCTGCTGAGGTAGCTGACCACGCGGGACGAGAGATCGCTGAGCTGGTTCAGAAAGCGGCCATAGAGGCGCATGGCACAGAGCTGGATGGCAACGCCCAAGCGGTACTGTTTGCGGTATTTGTTAACCATCTGGCAGTCGCGGCGATTCAGGGTCCAGTCGCGAACCATTTCCTCGTCGGAAAAGCGTTGCGGCAATATCAGTGGCTGATAGCGTTGTTGGTTGGTCAAAAACTGCTCTTTGGCTGTCATGAGCGCCTCATCGGTTTGTGGTCACGCCAACTACTCCTATAGAGTTGTTTTTATTTGTGTTTTTATGATGCCGACAGTGGGTACTGCCATCTTTCACATTTGGACGGCATTGTAATAACGATTGGACGATAATAGAATATCAGGTAGCCGAATTACAACTCCTGTTTAGCCGGAAGTCCATTTATGTACCCTCGTTATTCTGAACTCCACGTCAAAGAAGCGCTGAGCGACACGCCCGTCGTGTTTATCATGGGGCCGCGCCAAGTCGGTAAAACCACTCTGGTGAAGGCGCTGATTGGTGAGATGGGCGCTGAAAACTGGGAATACATTACTCTGGACGATCAGGCCCAATTCGAAATTGCACAAGCTGATCCCGTCGGGTTCATCCGTAATCTGCCACCGAAACGAATTGCGCTCGATGAGGTTCAGCGCCTGCCTGAACTGTTCGTCTCCATCAAGCAGGCTGTCGATGAACAACGCACGGCAGGTCGCTTTCTCCTGACGGGTTCTGCCAATGCCTTGTTATTGCCCCGGCTATCGGATTCCCTGGCCGGCCGGATGGAGTCGGTTCGCCTGACAACGCTTTCCGAATGTGAGATCCATGGACGACCCCCCAGCTTTTTAAGCAAACTACTGAACCAGGAAGCGCCTTCGGCTCAGGACATTCGTGTGCGGGATCATCTACTGCAACGGTTGATTACGGGGTGTTTCCCCGAGCCTCTGCAACGTGCCAATGAGCGGCGAAGCACCGCTTGGTATCAACAGTACGTCAGTACATTGATCCAGCGGGATATCCGCGATCTGACCCATATCGATCACCCCGATCTGATGGCCAAGTTACTCAAACTCACCGCCTTTTATGCGGGGAAACTGGTTAACCTGACCGAACTGGGCGCTAAACTTGGGCTGGATCGACTGACCATCAAAAAATACATGGCGTTGTTGGAGCAGTTGTTTTTGGTGGAACAGCTGCCGGCCTGGCATTCCAATGAATATAAGCGCCTGGTGAAAACACCCAAACTGCACTCGGTCGATACCGGCATGATGTGCGCCGTGCGGGGCCTCAATCGGGAGCGCCTGCTGAAACAGCCAGGTGATTTTGGGTTGGTGCTGGAATCCTTCGTCTACAACGAATTGCGCAAACAGGCGGTGTGGATCGAGGAGCCCTTGAACTTCTACCACTACCGTGACAAGGACAAGGTGGAGGTCGATGTGATCATTGAAAACGCCATGGGTGACTGCTTCGCCATCGAGGTGAAGGCGGCAGCGACCTTAAGTGCGAAAGATTTTACCGGCTTGAAACGCTTTCAAAGTGTGGCCGGCAAGCGCTTTAAAATCGGTGTCCTGCTCTACGATGGCGATCATACGACGGCCTTTGGTGACAATCTTTATGCCGTACCACTGGGAGCCCTTTGGGCTTAACCACGCCATAATTCAAGCAACCGTGTATGACGGCTTTGTAATTATACCGTCATCTGGTTGACAGACTTGTGTTTTACTATTTACTGAGAAGGTATTTTTTATGGTTGGTGCAATTTATTTTTCAGTTTAGCGGTAACGAAATAACAAGTTTTTTGATCCACCTCAACGCATGAAGTGGAACGAAAGATTGAACATTCAGACGAAATATATAGACTTATCAGATATAAATAATGAGTTGTATCATCTCAGTATGCAATTGAACAGATTTGGGTTTTACATGGCAATCTTCGCGTTACTGGCTTTTACCAGCCAGTCGTTTGCCGTTGTGAAGTTGCCCTGCGAACAGATGACTCATCATTCCACCGCTCATGCAATGGCAGCAACAATGGATATGGCCCATATGAACCACGCTGCGGCCGATAATGCCAAGGCCAAAGGCTGTTGCAGCCAGGACGATTGTTCTCAGATGGACTGTGTTTCTGCCAGTGTTGCGGTGGTAAGTACACTGTCGCCGTTTTCCGTTCAGTTTTCTCAAACTCTCAATACAGAATATTCGGTTTCCTTCCTTACTCAGGAAGTTTCCTCGCTATTCCGTCCCCCCATTTCCCGTTGATATAGGGTTGGTACGCCTGAAATTTAGGCCTCTACCCACTTATCCTTATCAAGCGGGAGTCGACAAAACTCCCAAAACAGTTGTTTAAAACGCGTGATCGTCACTGAATGCGCTCATCGCGTCTTATGATTGGGAGTTACCATGAAACCTTTACCTGATTATCTGCGCCATCTTGCGCTGATAGTTTCCCTGTTATTCCTCGCTGCCTGTTCGGAGGGCGAAAATCATGCCGCTAAAGCCGCATCGATTGCCACACTGGATGTTTACAAAAGCCGCACCTGCCAGTGCTGCCAGCAATGGGTCCGGCACATGGAAGACTCCGGCTTTGAGACCAAAATCCACCACCCGGCAGATTTGAATCGCGTTAAAGACGAGCATGGCATTGCCACCGAATACCAATCCTGCCACACGGCGGTGACGAGTGACGGCTATGTCTTCGAAGGTCATATTCCCGCGCGCTTCATGCAGCAGTTTCTGGAAAACCCACCGCAGGGTGCCATCGGCCTGAGCGTGCCTGGCATGCCAGCGGGCAGCCCCGGGATGGAAATGGGCGACAGGTTTATGCCTTATCAGGTGTGGCTGCTTAAAAAGGACGGTTCTGCTGAAGTGTTTGCTTCAGTGAACAGTCGCGATCAGCAATAGGACGTATCACCATGAACATTCAAAGGCGTTTTTTATTATTGTTCCTGTTGGTAGGGGTTCCTGCTTTTGCCGAGGAAAAAGTTGCCCAAGAACAGTTTGCCCAAACACAGCTGGATCAAGACCAGGCTGGTACGTTGACTTTGGAAGCGGCGATTGCACAGGCGATTGGTTCCGACCCCTGGCTGAATGGCAGTCGTTACCGGGAAGATGCACTGGCCAGTGAATCCATTTCCGCTTCAACCCTGCCTGATCCTAAGGTCAGTCTGATGGCGGCTAACTTCCCGACCGACAGTTTCGATATCAACCAGGAACCGATGACGCAGCTGACTGTGGGCGTTAGTCAGATGTTTCCACGCGGCGATAGTCTGAAACTAACCAGCCGCCAAAAGCAGGAGTTGGCGGCCCAGGAGCCCTTGCTCAGACGGGATCGCCAGGACAAGGTGACCGCGACGGTGACTCAGTTATGGCTGGAAGCCTACCGGGCACAGGAAAGTATCCGTTTAATTGAGCAGGATCGCGCGCTGTTTGAACATCTGGTGGATGCAACCAAAGCCAGTTATTCCTCCGCATTGGGGCGCGCTCGCCAGCAGGATATTATCCGGGCACAACTGGAGCTCACCCGGCTGGATGATCGTCTGACTGCGTTGCGACAACAACTTGAATCTGCCCAGCAGCGACTGTCCGAGTGGATTGGCGGTCAAGCCAGTCTGCCATTGGCGCAGACCTTATCCAGCAAATTGGGTGATGAGCCAACCTTAGCCATGGGTCAGACGCACAATGATCGCTGGCTCTATGAACAGATCAATCGGCATCCCCTGTTATTGGCCTTTGACCAGCGTATCGAGGCTATGCAGACCGGGGTTGAATTGGCCCAGCAAAAGTATAAGCCCGAGTGGGGGCTCACCGCCCAGTACGGCTATCGGGACGATGACCCCATGGGCCGGAATCGCGCCGATCTGTTCTCGGTCGGTGTCACATTTGATCTGCCGCTTTTCACGGGTAATCGACAGGATAAGGACGTTAGTGCTGCCACCTCCCGAGCCGAGGCGCTGCGAACGGACAAGCTACTGATGGCGCGAAAACTGATGGCGCAACTGGACACAATGCTCGTGCAAATCCAGCGTCTGAATCAGCGCCGCACACTCTACGACCAGCAGCTACTGCCGCAAATGGCAGAGCAGGCCGAAGCTGCCCTGACTGCCTATAACAACGACGATGGTGACTTTGCCGAAGCCGTGCGTGCCCGTATCGCCGAGCTAAACGCCAAGATCGATTTCCTGACCATCAGGGTCGACCGGCTAAAAACCATTGCCGAACTGAACTATCTGTTACCGCCAAACCGCTCAGGGCTGTTACCGCAAAGCCGCGCAAAGCAGTCTCCTGCAGCAAACGGCAACCGCACGGAAGGAATGACTCCATGAAGATGCAATTGAATAAATCATTTTTCATTACCGTTGCTTTGCTGATTGCGACGGCAACCCTCGCCCACTATTCAGCCTTGTGGCGTATGCAAGACGCGGGAGAGGGCGGTAAGGCGACAGCCAAAAAGGAACCGCTCTACTGGGTCGCGCCGATGGACCCCAATTACAAGCGTGATAAACCGGGTAAATCCCCCATGGGGATGGACCTGATTCCGGTGTATGAAGAAGCCGGCGGTGATGAGGAGATTGGCACAGTCACAATATCACCGGATGTGGTCAATAACCTTGGCGTACGCACGGCACTCGTTACCCGAGGCCAGATGGACGTTTCCGTCAATACCGTGGGTTATGTGCAATACGATGAAGATCGCTTGATACATATTCACCCGCGGGTAGAGGGCTGGATTGAAAAACTCTACGTCAAAGCTTCTGGCGATCCAGTGCAGCAGGGGGCACCTCTCTATGCGCTTTACTCACCGACCCTGGTTAATGCGCAGGAGGAATTACTCTTGGCACTAAAGCGCAATAACGCCACGCTGATTGAAGCCGCCAATGAGCGCCTGGCATCCCTGCAGGTGCCAAAATCAGAAATCAACCGACTGAAGAAATCCGGCAAGGTGAGCCAGACCATCAGCATCACAGCCCCGCAATCGGGTGTACTGGATAACCTCATGGCGCGCGAAGGCATGTTTGTAAAACCCGGCATGGAAATCATGGCGATCGGTCAGCTGGAGCATATCTGGGTGATTGGTGAAGTCTTTGAGCGACAGGCCTCTCTGGTTCAGGTCGGTGATCCTGTGCACATGCAGCTGAATTATTTACCGGGGCGAGAGTGGCAGGGCCAGGTCGACTATGTCTACCCGAGCCTTAACACAACGACTCGCACCGCACAGGTAAGGGTGCATTTTCACAATCCCGATGGTTATCTGAAACCGGGCATGTTTGCGCAGATGCGCATTGAGGCGGCACCGATGGACGATACCCTGTTGATTCCCCGTGAAGCGCTGATTCGTACCGGCAGTCAATCTCGTGTTGTGCTGGCCAAGGGCGAAGGCCGTTTTAAATCCGTTGCGGTTCAAGTGGGGCATATCACCGATGACCAGGCGGAAATCATGTCGGGGCTTGATGAGGGCGATCGCATTGTGACGTCAGCACAATTTCTGATTGATTCCGAGTCCAGCAAGACCTCGGACTTTCGGCGCATGAACCATGGTTCGGATGATAAGGCTGAGACTACAGCGCCCACATCGGTCTGGGTCGGCGCACGTATTAAAAGCCTGATGCCCGAACACCGGATGTTGACGCTGGCGCATGACGCCATCGATAACTGGCAATGGCCGGCCATGACCATGAATTTTACCGCTGCTAAAAATGTAGACCTTCAAGGTTTACAGCCTGACATGACTCTTCACGTAGAAATTACAAGAGAGGGCGACAACAACTATGTGATCAGCCAGATCCATCGACCTGATGCTGCTACCGAAGACATGCCGATATCCGACGGTGATCAGCCGATGAGTCACAACGGTATGGAAATGGATCACGGCCAACATCAATCCATGAATCATGATGGCATGGAGATGGATAACGATTCGATGAATATGGACCACAGTCAGCACAACGGGGAGGGTAAGCCATGATCGAAGGCATTATCCGCTGGTCCGTCCAGAATCGGTTTTTTGTATTGCTGGCCACTCTGATCCTGGTGGGAATTGGCGGCTGGTCGCTGAAAAACACGCCGGTGGATGCGATACCCGATCTCTCGGACGTGCAGGTAATCATCAAAACCAGCTACCCCGGACAGGCGCCACAGGTGGTGGAAGATCAGGTTACCTATCCACTGACTACCGCCATGCTCTCGGTACCAGGTGCGGTCACCGTGCGCGGCTATTCCTTCTTCGGTGACTCCTATGTTTACGTTATTTTTGACGAGGATACCGATGCCTATTGGGCCCGCTCGCGGGTGTTGGAATACCTGTCACAAGTGGCACCCACCTTGCCGCCCAACGCCCGACCGCAACTGGGGCCGGACGCCACCGGTGTCGGCTGGGTTTACCTGTACGCATTGGTGGATCGTACTGGTAAACACGATATCAGCCAGTTGCGCAGCCTGCAGGACTGGTTCCTGAAATACGAGCTGCAAACCGTGCCCGGCGTGTCGGAAGTCTCTGCCCTGGGCGGCATGGTGAAGCAGTATCAGGTCAAGGTACACCCGGATAAATTGCGGGCCTTTAATATTCCGCTGTCCCATATCCAGATGGCCATCCAGCGCGGTAATCAGGAGGTGGGCGCATCCGTCGTGGAAATGGCCGAGGCGGAATACATGGTACGTGCCTCCGGATATATCCAGGGGCGCGAGGATCTGGCCAATATTCCTTTAGGTATCAACGTCAAGGGCACACCACTGCTGCTGAAAGATGTGGCGGATATCGATGTAGGTCCGCAGATGCGCCGGGGTATTGCCGAGCTGAATGGCGAAGGTGAAGCCGTCGGTGGCATCGTGGTGATGCGCTTTGGCGAAAACGCCCAGAAAACCATTGACGGTGTGAAAGCCAAACTGGAAACCCTTAAGGCGGGTCTTCCCGAAGGTGTGGAAATCGTGACGGTTTACGACCGTTCCGGACTGATTGAACGCGCCGTTGAAAACCTGTGGCATAAGTTGCTGGAGGAGTTCATCGTCGTTGCCCTGGTGTGTGTGGTATTTCTGTTCCATATCCGCTCCAGCCTGGTGGCCATCGTCAGTCTGCCTGTCGGTATTCTCACCGCCTTTATCGTCATGCACTTTCAAGGTTTAAACGCCAATATCATGTCCCTGGGTGGTATCGCTATCGCCATCGGCGCAATGATCGACGGTGCGATTGTGATGATCGAGAACATGCACAAGCACATGGAGCGCACGCCGTTGACGGCTGAAAACCGTTGGCAAGTGGTTGCGGAATCGGCGGCTGAAGTGGGGCCGGCGCTGTTTTTCAGCCTGCTGATCATCACCGTGAGCTTCGTGCCGGTGTTTACCCTTGAAGCGCAAGAGGGGCGGATGTTTTCACCGCTGGCCTTCACCAAGACTTATGCCATGGCGGCCAGTGCTGCATTGGCAGTTACCTTGGTGCCTGTGCTGATGGGCTATTTTATTCGCGGCAAGGTCTTGCCTGAGCACAAAAATCCCCTTAATCGGGCGTTGATTGCCGTCTATATGCCCGCGCTGAAAACTGTGCTTAACCACCCCAAAACCACTTTGGCATTGGCTTTGGTGGTGACGGTTATCGGCTTCTGGCCGGTGAGCAAAATTGGCAGCGAATTTATCCCGCCACTGGATGAGGGCGATCTGATGTATATGCCCACCACCTATCCAGGGCTGTCCATCGGTAAAGCGCGGGAAATTCTGCAGCAAACTGACAAGCTGATTGCCACCGTACCGGAAGTGAAAAGCGTGTTCGGCAAAATCGGTCGTGCAGAAACCGCCACCGATCCAGCGCCGCTGACCATGATTGAAACTTTCATTCAGCTTAAGCCGCGGGATGAATGGCGTGAAGGCATGACTACCGATGCACTCAAAAAAGAGCTGGACGCGCTTGTGAAATTCCCCGGCCTGACTAACGCCTGGGTGATGCCGATAAAAACCCGTATCGATATGTTGGCCACCGGCATTAAAACCCCGGTGGGCATCAAAGTGGCCGGGCCCGACCTCAAACAAATCGAAAAAATCGGGCGGCGCTTGGAGCAGGTGTTAAAGGATGTTCCAGGTACGGCTTCGGTTTATTCCGAACGAGTGGCCGGTGGGCGCTATATCAAGGTGGATATCCAACGGGAAAAAGCCGCGCGCTACGGGCTGAATATTGCCGATGTGCAACAGGTGGTGGCCACCGCCATCGGCGGCATGAACGTCACCCAAACCATTGAAGGCCTGGAACGCTACCCGGTGAATCTGCGTTACCCGCAGGATCTGCGTAATTCCCCGGAGCAACTGGCACTGTTGCCTATCGTGACAACTAGCGGCCAACGCATTGCCCTGGCGGACGTGGCGAACGTCTATGTGGAAGATGGCCCGCCTGCCATCAAGAGTGAAAACGCTCGCCTCAACGGTTGGACCTTTGTCGATATCGACGGGGTGGATCTTGGCAGTTACGTCCAGAACGCCATGGCCGTGGTGGCCGATCAGGTCGAGCTTCCAACGGGCTATTCACTGAACTGGTCAGGGCAGTATGAATACATGCTGCGAGCCAAGGAAAAGCTCATCTACGTGGTGCCGCTGACGCTAGCCATCATTATCGTGCTGCTGTATTTCAACTTCCGCAGCTTTGCTGAAGTCGCGATTATCATGGGCACGCTGCCCCTGGCGATGGTGGGTTCAATCTGGTTGATGTACCTGCTCGGTTACAACTTCTCAGTCGCCGTAGGCGTGGGCTTTATTGCGTTGGCGGGTGTCGCGGTGGAAATTGGCGTCATCATGCTGGTATATCTCAACCAGGCTTATCGCCATATGCTGGAGGAGTGTGAGCAGGAGGGCGTGGAACCCCGCCTGGAAACCCTGCGCCACGCCGTATTACACGGTGCCGGCTTACGGGTGCGTCCGGTGATGATGACGGCTGCCGCGATTATCGTGGGGCTGTTGCCGATAATGTACGGAACAGGGACCGGTTCGGAGGTCATGAGTCGTATTGCCGCGCCCATGGTGGGTGGGATGCTAAGTGCGGTAATTCTGACTTTACTCGTGCTACCAGCCGTTTACCTTCTTTGGAGAAAGCACTGAGAAAGGGATCTGGCCAAATGTCATTCGAGTTGATCTGGATCAAATAATCTACCCCAACATTACAGGTGTGTAATGTTGGGGTCATCCAGGTGTCAGTCTCCCCTCATTAACATAGCTAATAGATGGCATGAATCCGCACGCTAAAACTGCTTGACCTGTGTCCATGACACAGGTGTATAACCTTTTTCAGCGCACGGTTATAAAGCTTGGTGTATTTCCTCGGTTTATAACCGGTGATTGACTCAGATCAAGGTCCTGATTCCAGCGGAAGCTTAGGATGGCATGACTGGATCAAGAGGAGGGTGGCATGAAAGTCATCGAGGTTGCCAGGCTATTGGGCATTACGGCAGACACGGTACGGTTTTATACCCGCATCAATATTCTGAATCCCACCAAAAGCAAGGCCAACGGTTATCGGGAATACAGCGACAACGATGTTAAGCGTTTGCGGTTTGTGTTGAGTGCCCGTCAGTTGGGATTCTCAGTAGAGGATATTCAGGAAATTCTTTCCCATGCTGACAAGAAAAAATCTCCTTGTCCGACGGTGAGACGCTTGATTGATCAGAGATTACATGAAACTGAGCAGCAGTTTAAAGAAACGATACGGCTGCGAGATCGTATGCAACGCGCCGTATTGGAGTGGAGCCAAAAACCGGACAAGGCTCCGACAGGTCATATGCTTTGCCATTTAATTGAAGAATTCACCGTGGAGTAATGAGTATGAATACACACCAAACGTCGAACGCCAATCAACGTAAAAGTGGCTGTTGCTGTGCGGGCAAGTCATCCATTTCGTCTGCGGCACCTGATACCAACAGTGTTAGCAGATCATCGCAACCCCTGCACCAATTACAAGTGCAGGGAGCCACCTGTGGTGGTTGCGTTAAAAGTATAGAACATACTCTGAAATCCGTTTCCGGGGTCAGTGAGGCCTCTATGGATCTGGCAACCGGTGTCGCTTCAGTTGTTGGTGCAGTCGATGCAGATCATCTCGTTGAAGTATTGCAAGGCGTTGGCTTTCCAGCGGCGGTCATCCGATAACAGTTCTTAAGAAATAACCGGGAGTAGGGTATGAGTACAACTAAAACGGAATCTGGCGGTGTCTCTTGCCATGAAGATGGTACGACAACTCCGCCTCATGATCATCATGCACATAAGGCTAATCACCACAGTTCAGGAAATAACTCTGGTCCTCAGGAACTGATTATTGAAGGTGCGGGTTGTGCCAGTTGCGTTGGAAAAATTGAGTCGGCGCTAAAGGCGGTGTCCGGTGTAGAAAATGCCGAGATGAATTTCGCTCAGCGCACTGTGAGTGTGACGGGCAATGCCGATGCTGCTGATCTGGTAAAGGCGGTGGAAAAAGCCGGTTACAACGCGAAGCTTGCGGCTGCGGAGAGCGAAGATGATGCGCTCGCAGAAAAAGAAAAGGCGGATCAGGCTTATTACAAACGCCTGATGAAGGAAACCTGGATAGCCCTTTCCCTGGGTGGGCCGCTAATGGCCTATGCGCTGATTACCGGGGAGGTTAATGTTAATACCACAACCGAGCGGATCGCTTGGCTGATCGTTGGCATACTCACCTTTGGCGTTTTGTACTTCTCAGGAAAACATTTTTTTGTCGGCGCCTGGAAGTCCTTCCTGAATCATTCTGCCAATATGGACACTTTGATTGCGCTGGGTACGGGTACCGCATGGCTGTATTCCATGGTGGTCGTATTTTTCCCCGAGTCGGTTCCAGAACAAGCTCGCCATGTTTACTTTGAGGCCACGGCGATCATTATCGGGCTGATCGATCTGGGCCTGGCCCTAGAGCTCAAAGCCCGCGGGCGCACATCGGAAGCTATTAAACGGCTGATCGGCCTGCAGGCTAAGACAGCCAGAGTCATACGCGACGAAAAGGAACTGGATATCGCCATCGAACAGGTGCTCATGGACGATGTGGTGCGTGTACGTCCGGGAGAAAAAATTCCTGTGGATGGTGAAGTCATAGAAGGCCATACCGCCATTGACGAGTCCATGTTAACGGGTGAACCCATGCCCGTTGAAAAAGCCGTGGGCGACACGGTTGCAGCGGGCACCATCAATAAAACCGGCTCCATTCTGTTTAAGGCCACTCGTGTCGGCAAAGACACGGCCCTGGCGCAAATTATCAACATGGTCAAACGCGCACAGAATTCCAAGCCGCCTATTGGTCGTTTGGCCGATGTGATTTCCGCGTATTTTGTACCCGTCGTAATGATTATCGCCGTCACCAGTGCGTTGGTCTGGCTCAACTTTGGCCCGAACCCAGCCGTGGCGTTTGCCATCGTATCTGCCACCACGGTACTGATTATCGCCTGTCCCTGTGCGTTGGGTCTGGCAACCCCCATGTCGGTGATGGTGGGTGTGGGCAAAGCGGCAGAAGCGGGTGTCCTTATTCGCAACGGCGAAGCCTTGCAAACCGCATCGAAAATATCAGCGATGATTCTGGATAAAACCGGCACCATTACCCTGGGGGCGCCGAAGGTCACCGATATTTTGGTCGCTGGCGAGCAGGACGAGAACACTATCCTGAAGCTGGCAGCCACGCTCGAATCGGGTTCTGAACATCCGCTGGCGCTGGCGATTGTCGAGTCAGCCCAGGAGAAGGGTATCGAAACCGGGAAGGTCTCCAATTTCAATGCCATCGCCGGTCACGGTGTGCAGGCTGAGGTGGATGGCAAAACGTTGCTGTTCGGCAATGAAAAACTGATGCGAGAGCGCAATATCGAACTCGGCGATTTTGTTGAAAAAGCGCAGGGCCTGGCTGCCGAGGCTAAGACGCCGATGTATTTCGCCGTGGATAACAAGCTCTCCGCCATTATCGCGGTGGCTGACCCCATCAAAGAAGACTCTATTGCCGCCATTAAACGACTGCAGCACAACGGCATTCGCGTTGTCATGCTGACCGGCGACAACCGCGCCACGGCAAAAGCCGTCGCCGAAAAGGCGGGCATTAAAGAGTTCTTTGCCGAGGTGTTACCGGAGGACAAATCCAAAAAGGTTCAGGAACTGCAGATGGAAGGTGAAGTGGTCGGCATGACAGGCGATGGCATCAACGACGCGCCAGCGTTGGCAATTGCCAATGTGGGTTTCGCCATCGGTACGGGCACCGACGTGGCCATAGAGAGTGCCGATATCACCTTGATGCGCGGATCGCTGCATGGGCTTGCCGATGCCATTGCGGTGAGCAAGGCCACATTACGTAACATCAAACAGAACCTGTTCGGTGCGTTTATTTACAACGTGGCGGGTGTTCCGGTTGCCGCAGGTATTCTTTACCCCTTGCTTGGGGTACTTATGAACCCTGTGATTGCGGGTGCCGCAATGGCATTTTCGTCGCTCACGGTCGTCACCAATGCCAACCGACTGCGCTTGTTCAAAGCGCAGGAGCACTAATGGCTATTTCGTCAGAAACTTGTTTAGGAGAGTGGACATGTTAATCATTAATAGTGTTGGCGTTGTTGTGATCGCGCTCATTATATGGTGGTTTTGGTTGTACAAGCCCAAAGAGGCAGAGCTGGGTGAAAATGATCTGGTGATTACCGTGGAAAATGGCACCTATTCACCCTCCCGAATTAAAGTGCCTGCGGGTGAGCCGGTTGAGCTGAAGTTCATACGTAAAGATGAATCACCCTGCTCAGAAACGTTACTGATTCCCGAACTGCAAATCAGTGACACCTTGCCCCTCAATAAACTGAAGTCCATACAACTACCTGCACTGAAATCTGGTGAATACGCCTTTCATTGTCAGATGCAGATGTATCGCGGTCAGCTCACGGTGAATTAGAGAATGTTCAACAAAGAAAGTAAGGATTGATATCAGTATGAATATTCAAAAAGTGACCGCCATTTTTGACGAATTTCGTTTGAAGGACGTAGAAGAAGCACTGATTAGGCATGGGGTTAAAGGCTTCACCCTGCATCCGGTTCGCGGTCGTGGAGAATACTTCGACAGCTTCAACGAGAATCATTTGATTAAGCACATTCAAATGGAGATTTACGCCAGGTCAGAGCATGCAAATAACATCGCGCAACTGATTGTAGAAACGGCGCACGTCAATGCCGATAGCGAAGGGCTGGTTTGTATTATTCCGGTGAATGACTTGCTTTGGATTCATGATAAACGCAGTGCGATAGACAGCGATTTTCAATTTCATCCGTGAGGTGTGATATGGCAACGCAAAAAACATCATTCTGGTTAACACCCAAAGGACTGGCGGCATTGGGCCTAATTGGTGCTGCCACGTATTTTCTGCTGATCGAACACCGCCAGCATGTCTGGCAGTTTTTACCTTTTCTGATTTTGCTGGCATGTCCTTTTATGCATCTTTTCATGCATGGAGGTCATGGTGGCCACGGGGGGCATGGTGGGAGCCATCAGCGCCAGGGAGAAGGCCATCAGCATGAGGGTGAGTCAGATCAAGATGCTTACCAGCGTGGATTAGAAGATGGGCGCCGGGATAGCGAACATCGGCACCACCATTGACCCGGTAGAAAACAGGAGAACGACAAATGCACGGTGATTCAGCTTATGGTCTCTGGACACTGGTGATACTGAATTCGGCAATATTTATTTTCTTTGCCTTCAGTTTTGCCAAGCCACAAACAAAAACCGACTGGCGCAGTTTTGGGGCTTTCTCTGCGTTCATTATTGCGCTCTTTACCGAGATGTATGGATTTCCGCTGACGATATATTTTCTGTCTGGATGGCTGGCGGAAAAGTACCCAGGAGTGGACTTCCTCTCCCATGAAAATGGCCATTTACTGCACACCATGCTCGGGTTTGAAGGTGATCCGCACTTTGATCCGCTGCATATTGCCAGCAATGTACTAATCGTGCTCGGCTTCTTTCTGCTCGCGTCGGCGTGGAACGTGCTCCACAAAGCGCAACAAACTCACTCCCTGGCGACCACTGGTTGGTATGCCCGCTGCCGTCACCCGCAATACATTGCTTTTATCATGATTATGTTTGGCTTTCTGTTGCAGTGGCCGACACTTCCAACACTAGGTATGTTTCCAATCCTATTGGTGGTTTACGTGCGTCTTGCAAAACGAGAAGAGCGCATGGCAATTGAAGAATTTGGCGATGCCTATCGTCATTATATGGAATCGACACCCGCTTGGATTCCAAAGTTAAATAACCTAAAAACGTCAACATATTGAGGATTTATAAATGAAAAATTCAATGAAAAAATTTCTTTCTGCAGTCATTATTACCACCGCAATCTCTTCGCCTGTTTATGCTGAAAAAGGACATGAGCATGGAGATGCAAGCAAAGACAAAGTTGGTGGCATGATGATGACAATGATGAATCATGAGCAGATGATGGCGATGCATGAACATATGCAAAAAATGCAGGAAACAATGGCAAAAATCAAAGCCGAAACCGACCCAGAAAAACGTCAACAATTAATGAATGAGCATATGCAAACTATGCAAGAAGGTATGCAGATGATGAATATGGGGAACGGCATGAAAGGCGGTAAGAAAATGGACAAAATGGATATCACAAAACGTATGGATATGATGGAAAAACACATGGGGATGATGCAAAAAATGATGGGGCAAATGATGGACCATGAATCAGAGACGAAAAAATCACCGGTGCATAAACACAAAAAATAAGTTGTTGGATTATTTAAGAAAGGTACAGGGCCGATGAGCGAACATCGATCAGGCATTAACCCGGGATTTGTCACCAGACATACCCTGAGTCTATACGGATTAGATAAGCATAATGCACCGTTGATTGTTCACGACATCGGCGATCTTCCCTACATAGATAGAGTAAAACTTATTGAGGCGAAACAAATGCTCACCGTCGCCTACGACGCCTCTCACCATTCTATTGACGATATGATTGCTATCGTCGAAAAGCATGGGGCGTCGATCAAAGACAATTGGTGGAGTCGCGTCAAACTCGGCTGGCAACGTCAGACTGATCAAAACGTTAAAGATAACGCCAAACATGAGCCGCACTGCTGTAACAAAATGCCGCATAGGTAATAGGTAAAGGAGACTGGAGATGAAAAACACTGAGCACCGATTGGGTGTGTCCGAAGTCAATCTTGTTGTCCGTCATTTGAAGCTAGACACAAAAAGCGTAGGCGGCATCCAGGATGCATTGTCAGAAATCGACAAACTATATGGACTGGATGCGGTGTCTTTCGATGAAAAGTCACAGGTTTTGAATCTCGCCTACGATGCGTCACGTCTTTGCCTGGATGGTATCGAGGATGTGTTGGCTAAACACGGTATCGAGGTTGGTCACGACTGGTGGACGCATTTTAAAGAAGGATATTATAAATTCGTGGATCAAAACATAAAAGATAACTCGGAGCATGAGCCATGGAGTTGTCACAAGTCACCGCCACGCAACAGGCGAAAATAGCAATGACGGTGAAAACGATGGAGTCAGCAAACGCTCTTAAGGTTATTGATATAGGTATCGATACCCACCAAGAACCCGTCCTTTATATGCGAAACGATTGCCATATCTGCCGCTCGGAAGGTTTTACAGCTAACAGTCGCGTTTCAGTGGAAGATGGCCAAAACCAAATAATCGCAACGATCAACGTGGTGGATGAGAAGGTCATTGAACCAGGCAGCGCTGGTTTATCCAAAATCGCCATCGAACGGCTGGGAGTTACCGCAGGGGCATTGATTAGCGTCAGTCATGCACCGGTGGTGACATCGCTGGCGGCTGTTCGCAAAAAAATATTTGGCCATAAGCTCAGCGACGAGGAAGTCACTGAGATCGTACAGGACATCAGCGACCATCGTTATTCCGATATCGAAATTGCCAGTTTTCTCAGCGTTTGTGCGGGTAGTCGTCTGGATGTGGATGAAATCATTGCCTTGACACAGGCCATGGTGGCTTGCGGTAAGCGTCTCAGCTGGCCCGATTCACCCGTGGTGCTGGATAAGCATTGCATTGGTGGCCTGCCGGGCAATCGCACCACGCCGCTGGTGGTGGCGATCGTCAGCGCAGCAGGTTTAACCATTCCGAAAACCTCGTCTCGCGCCATTACGTCACCGGCGGGTACGGCTGACACTATGGAGGTGCTGACGACCGTCAATCTCAGCCTTGCGGATATTCAACGAGTTGTAGCAGAAACTCACGGTTGTCTCGCCTGGGGTGGAGCGGTGAATCTTAGCCCCGCCGATGATTTATTGATTCGGATTGAGCGCGCGCTGGATCTTGATGGCGAAGGGCAGTTGATTGCATCGGTTTTGTCGAAAAAAATCGCTGCGGGTTCTACCCATGCGGTGATTGATATCCCTGTCGGCCCTACTGCAAAAGTGCGTTCGCAAAAAGATGCCGATCGCCTCGCTTCACTATTTACACAGGTTGGTGCTGCGTGCGGCCTTCAGGTTCGTTGCCTGATAACGGATGGCAGTCAGCCCGTCGGGCGCGGTGTTGGTCCAGTAGAGGAAGCCCGCGATGTAATTGCTGTTTTGCGGCGCAGCAGCGATGCGCCCGAGGACCTTCGAGAGCGGGCACTGTTTTTGGCTGCCCATCTGTTTTCTCTGGCGTATCAGCAAACCTATGAACAAGGTTTGCAAAAGACTACCGAAATTCTTGATAGCGGTGCAGCGTGGGAACAATTTCAGAGAATTATAGCGGCCCAGGGCGGGATGAAACCTTTGCCTTCTGCAGATTTTCAACATACGGAAACTGCCGCATCAACCGGCACTTTGCAGACGATTGATAATCGCCAATTAGCGCGCTTGGCGAAACTGGCGGGAGCGCCCAATGTCTCGGCAGCGGGTTTGCGCTTGCATAAGCGTGTCGGTGAAAAGGTAGAGCGAGGTGACCCCTTGTTCACACTGTTCAGTGACACAGAAGGCGAGCTGCAATACGCATTGGCTTATTACCGACAATCCAACATTTTCACGATTGGAGCAATCTCATGAGTGAACTGAACCCGGTTTCAGGAAAGACACCGTTGGTGTTTTGCTTACACGATCACCCATTGGCGGATTCGTTAGCAAAGGCGATGGGTGTGCAGCGGGGAGAATTTAGTGCACGTCAATTCCCCGATGGTGAATCCTATTTGCGTATCACCTCCGATGTGGAAGGCCGTGCCTGTATTGTGGTGGCCGACCTGTCGCACCCCAACACCAAGTATCTGCCGTTACTGTTTTTGGTCGAAACATTGCGGGAACTGGGTGCTTCGCAAGTCGGATTAGTGGCTTCCTACCTCAGTTATATGCGCCAGGATCGCCGCTTTGTCGACGGTGAGGCTGTTACTTCACGTATTTTTGCCAAGTGCCTGTCTCAGCATATTGATTGGTTAGTGACGGTAGACCCTCACCTGCATCGTTATCATTCCCTGGACGAAATTTATTCCGTACCCAGCCGTGTCGTGCAAGGTGCCCCGGCGTTGGCGCAATGGCTGAAGACACAAAGCAACCTGTTGCTGGTGGGGCCGGACAGCGAGAGTGAACAGTGGGTATCCGATATAGCCGATTATAGCCAGCACCCGTTTGTCATTGGTGAGAAGCAGCGCTTCGGTGACCGTCATGTCGAAGTGTCCTTGCCGCACATTGAAGCGCACAGAGATAGAACCGCCGTCATTATTGATGATGTCATATCGAGCGGGCAGACCATTTTGGAGTGTATCAAAACCCTTAAATCCAATGGCATTGAACACATCCAGTGTGTCGCCGTACATGGCATTTTCGCCGACGGCTCTGATCAAGCACTGATCCAGGCGGGCCTCAGCCAATTAGTAACCTCTAATACCATTCCTCATTCATCCAATGCCATTGATATCACGCCGCAGCTGATGACAGCCGTTATCTCCATGTTGCAACCAACAAGATCAGATTCCACAGGAGTCGTATCATGAGAATCACCTTTTTAGGCGGTGCCGAAACCGTAACCGGTTCAAAATTTCTACTGGAAACCGAGCGCAGCAAGGTGCTGATCGACTGTGGCCTGTACCAAGGCTACAAATGGTTGCGTGAGCGCAACTGGCAACCGCTGCCGCTGGATATCGATAAGCTCGATGCCGTGTTGCTCACTCATGCGCACCTGGATCACTCCGGCTATATCCCCGCCTTATACAAGCACGGTTTTCGTGGCCCGGTGTTTACCCATCACGCCACCAAAGACCTGTGTCAGATCCTGTTGGCCGACAGCGGTCATATTCAGGAGGAGGACGCGAAATACTACAGCAAACATAAGCTGAGCAAACATGAACAACCCGAGCCGCTCTATGACCGTCAAACCGCCGAATCGAGTATGAAGTTGTTTCAGTCGGTTGACTTTGATGAACAGGTTGAGGTGGGTGATATTCGTTTTCACCTGCAACCGGCGGGACATATTCTCGGTGCCGCCAGTATCATTATTGAAGCGGAAGGCAAACGCATTGGCTTTTCAGGCGATGTGGGCCGTTTCGATGACGTGTTGATGAAACCACCGCGCCCGCTGCCCGAACTGGATTTGTTGCTGATGGAGTCCACTTACGGCAATCGGCAGCACGATCCGCAGGACGCTGCGCAACAATTGGCTGCCGTGGTTAACCGTGTTGCTAAAAACGGTGGGGTTTTACTGGTGCCCGCGTTTGCCGTGGGGCGGGCGCAGGCCTTGCAACATTTGCTGGCAACGCTGATGCAAGAGGGTGCCATACCCAAACTGCCGATCTATCTCGACAGTCCCATGGCCATCAAAGTGTCGGATATTTTTTGTCATCACAGCGATCAGCATCGACTCAGCCATGAGCAATGTCATCACATGTGCGATGTCGTCACTTATACCCGTACCGTGGATGAATCCAAGGCGCTAGCGGGGCAGGCTTTCCCCCATATCATTATTGCCGGCAGCGGTATGGCCACCGGTGGGCGAATTCTTCACCACTTTAAACGGCTATTGAGTGATAGCCGAACCACGGTGCTGTTTACCGGTTACCAGGCCGGTGGAACCCGTGGTGCCAAGATGCTTGAAGGTGTCGATGCGGTGAAAATCCACGGTAGCTGGATTCCACTACGGGCAGAGGTGGAGGTGATTTCCGGGCTCTCGGGGCATGCGGACTATCTCGAACTCACTGAATGGTTGCACCAATCAAAATTGGCAAGCACAACGCCGATCAAACTGATTCATGGTGATCCTGAAGCCTTGGAAGGCTTGCGCGTGCATTTGCAGGAGCAAACGGAGTTTAAGGTCGACGTTGCCGGGTATCGGGATATCTTGCGCCTGTAACCCTTGTCCCCGTGATCCTGCACCAATCGAAACAAGAGAACCAAGATAGTAGAGGAAAAGATCATGCAAATTGAAACCCTGAAAGATGTGTTGCACTGGACCAAAGAGTTTCACCAACACCTGAACCAGTGCTTGTCCCACTGCGCGGATAAAAACACTGACGAGCGGGCGCGAATGATACTGGCTTATCTCTCCGAGCACGAAAAAACGCTGACCGACGTGGTAAGCGGTTTTGAAAAGTCCGGAGATGAACATGCCCTCAATACCTGGTGTTATGAATACGTCGAACATCATCCGATTACCCGGCACGCTCATTGTGATGCCCCCTTTGCCGAACTGGATGCCGCGCAGATTATGGAAGTGATCATTGATCAGCACCAGCAGGTCATCGAGTTGTATCGCTATCTAGCGTCACGGGCGGACATTCCGTCGGCTAAGGAATTGTTGGAGACCTTGCGTTCGCTGGAGGAACACGAAGTGATGCGCATGGCGCAATCGTCCAATCGGTTTGGTGATTTATAGACAGGTAAATACACATGATAGAAGGAGCACCGGTATGAAACTGCATGCCTTTAAATTTGGTCTGGCCTGCTCAATCAGTGCCATTGTGCTTTGGGTCATTTGCAGTGTCTTCGTCGCGGCGATGCCCGCAATGATGATGTCCATGTCCGGCGACATGGTGCATATGCAGTTGCAGGATATGGGGTGGCACCTAACCCTGGTCGGCGCACTTTGGGGGTTGGTGGCCTGGGCTGTGGTGGCTGGTTTTTCCGGGTGGTTGCTTGCCACTATTTACAACCGCTTGCTGGCCTGAACCAGGGTGCAAGCGTCTGTTATGCCTGTTTTTTTTCAGTCCTCAACCCTGACAGTTCCAGCATTAAGTGGGCGACATTTTCTAATGGATACTTCCATGGGATTTACGCCCAATGAGGGGCTGTTAATGCGTACGCGCAGCGGTGATGTTGATCCAGGTTTGCTGGCCTGGTTACAAAAGCAGGAAGGATGGTCGCCTGAAGATACGGATAAACTGCTTAATCAGGAATCCGGTTGGCGGGGGTTGTCTGGTGGTGTTGATAATATGGCTGAACTATTTACCAGTGACCACCCACAGTGCCATCTGGCATTTGAGCTGTTTCGATACCGCTTCCAGAAAACATTGGGGGCTTACTTTGCGATTTTAGGTGGCCTGGACGGTATTGTGCTCAGCGGCGGTGTTGCCGAACATAATCCGGCTCTTTGCCAAGAGCTCTTGTTGGGGTTATCCCATTTGGGCGTTGAATTGCACGCTGAATCGGCCAACAGCAACCTGCCGATAGAGCTTTCCTCAATGACATCAAAAGTGCAGTGCTGGGTAGTTGCCTCGGATGAGGCGGCGATGATGCTACTCGCAGTCCAGCAGCATTTTCCCAACGAATTTAGCAATCAGCCAGTCGCTGACTGAGGCATAGCCATGTATGTGATAGACCAACAAAACGATCACCGTATTGAACAACGAGCCAGGATGTATCGCGAGACTTACCCAGCGTTTGCTCATTGGGCAAACGGTTACGGGGTGATACAGCACAGCGATGAAACACAGGTACGCATATTTGATCTGTGCCAGCAACTGGTGTGTGAGGGGCGCTTCAAACAGATTGATGAGGTTCTGGAGATTTTGTCGGCTACCGACCGGCTGACCAGTGCGGCCATGTGGTTGGTGGTGCATATGACTTATAGCACCAAAGTGGATTTTTCCGGTAGCGCACTCGACGCTGAAGATTTTAAAGCCAATCCACAGGGGCATACCGGTGGCTCCCTGAATATGGTGCCTGCCTATGTCGCTTACATGGTGGCTAACCACCTGGCGGGAATCACACGAAGCTGGTTGATGGGTCAGGGCCACTGTGTGGCGGCCATCGACGCGGTCAATGTGTTACTGCAAAACCTCTATCCGGAACAGGCGGAGCGCTACCCCCTAAGTGATGAAGGTCTATCGCAATTGGCGCAGGATTTTTACAGCTACGCGATTACGGATGATGGTCGCCCGGGTGTCCCATTAGGCAGTCATGTCAATCCACACACGGCGGGCGGTTTGATTGAAGGTGGCTACCTGGGTTTTGCTGAGCTGCAATACGTGCACATGCCTCTCCCCGGTGAGCGCCTGGTGGCTTTCCTGAGTGACGGTGCGTTTGAAGAACAGCGCGGCAGTGATTGGGCCAGCCGTTGGTGGCGCGCCGAGGATTGTGGTCTGGTAACACCGGTGATGATCGCCAATGGCCGGCGTATTGATCAGCGTTCCACCATGTACCAGCAGGGCGGCCTGACCTGGTTTTACGAACATCTGGAGCAGAATGATTTTCATCCGATCGCCATCGACGGGCGCGATCCTGCTGCGTTTATCTGGGGAATATTTGAATCAGAAGCGCGCTTGCAAGCCTGCAGCGCACATATTCGTGCAGGAAAAATGTGTTATCCGGTTAAACTGCCGTACCTGATTGCCGAAACGGAAAAAGGCTACGGTTTTTACGGTGCTGGCACCAATGCAGCCCACGGCACGTCTTTGCCCGGCAACCCTCGTAGCGATGCCGCGGCTCGGCAGCTATTCAATGAACACGCTGCCAGGCTCTTTCTGCCGCGTACTGAGCTGACCAGTGCAATCGAAAAAATAACACAACATAAGGCAGATAACCGGGTACCGGAAAAATACCATGCGCTCGGTCAGCGTGATGTCGTTTTAAAACTACCTACTGCTTCACCACAGTGCGAAAAGGGGCAAGCATTGTCACCCATGGCAGCCGTAGATAAGCGCTTGTGTGAGTGGCATCTCGCCAATCCGGGCGTGCGCGTACGTATCGGCAACCCTGATGAGCTACGCAGTAACCGCATGGGCCAAACGCTGGACCTTCTCAAACACCGGGTGTTAAACCCGGAAGACGGTGTGGCCGAGTCGATACAAGGGGCTGTCATTACCGCTCTGAATGAGGAGGCCGTAGTGAGTGCGGCACTGGCGAATAAAGGTGGTATGAACCTGGTGGTCAGCTATGAAGCCTTTGCCATGAAAATGATTGGTGCCTTGCGGCAGGAAATCATTTTTGCGCGGCACCAAAAAGAACTGAATCGACATCCGCGCTGGTTATCGTTGCCGGTTATCGCTACTTCGCATTTGTGGGAGAACGGCAAAAATGAGCAATCGCATCAGGATTCCGCTTTTGGAGAAGTGTTGTTGGGTGAAATGAGCGATATGGCACGGGTGGTATATCCCGCCGATGCCAACAGTGCGGTTGCCTGTCTCGATTCCTGCTACCAGAGTCAGGGTCAGATTTGGGCCATGACCATACCTAAGCAGGAAATCATTTCTTCTTTCAGTCCTGACCAAGCTCAGCAGTTAGTGGATTGTGGCGCGTTGACGTTGGAAGAGGATGACAGGGTTGATGTGCAATTAGTGGCAATGGGTGCTTATCAGCTCCATGTTTGTCGTGAGGTTGGTGAACGTCTCAGAGAAAAAAGCATTGGCTGCCGTATTACTTATTTGCTTGAACCTGGCCGTTTTCGTATTCCGCGCGACAGGCACGAACAGTCATTCGTTAGCAGTCCTTCACAGCAGGCACTGCTCTTTAATGATGCGATTCACTTGCGCGTTTTTGTATCCCATATGCGACCTGAAGTTCTGTTAGGTGTATGTCGACCACTGGACTTGGGCCGTGATCGCTGCCTGGCATTTGGTTATCGAAACCGCGGTGGCACATTGGATACGCAGGGCTTGCTGGAGGCAAATCAATGTAACGCCCGGTTCATTGTGGCAGAAACTTTGAAAAAGATGAGTTTAGGAGAAGGTTGATGGATAAAGATGGTCGCACAACACACTACGATAAAGGTAGTCTGACGCTCTCCGGTACTGTGATGCTGGGCACCGGTGTGATGATAGGGGCAGGTATTTTTGCGCTGACTGGGCAAATGGCGGAAATGGTGGGCGTACTGTTCCCGCTGGCATTTCTGGCAGCAGCGGTGGTCGTTTCTTTCAGTGCCTACTCTTACGTCAAAATTTCCAATGCCTACCCTTCCGCCGGAGGGATAGGGATGTATTTACACAAGGCTTATGGCGACAGCTTACCGACGGCATTCAATGCACTGTTGATGTACTTCTCCATGGTGATTGCACAGAGCTTCCTGGCGCGGACTTTTGGCTCCTATACCATGCAATTATTCGGTGGTGATGAATCCGGGCGAACGGTGGCGATGCTGGGTGTGGGGCTGATTATTTTTGCGTTTATCGTCAATTTGTTGAGTAACCGCTTTATTCAAAAGGTAGCTGGGTTTATCGGGGTGTTAAAGATTGGCGGCATTTTGGTGTTCGGCATTATCGGTGTGTGGGTGGCCGATAGCCTGGCGCTAGATTTCGGTCACACGGATAACGTTGAAACCTCCGGAAATTTTCTTGGTGCTACCGCTCTCGGGATTCTGGCTTTTAAAGGTTTTACCACCATTACCAACAGTGGATCCGAGGTAATCGATCCTAAGCGAAATGTTGGAAGAGCTATCGTTATCTCTATTGTTGCGTGTGTAGTCATCTACACCCTGGTTGGCTTTTCAGTGGCCAGTAACCTATCCCTGAGTGAAATCATAGATACTCGCGATTATTCCCTGGCAGCGGCTGCGCGACCAGCGCTTGGAGAATACGGAGTATGGTTTACAGTCGCAATTGCCATGACGGCAACTGCGGGCGGCATTCTTGCCAGTATTTTTGCGGTGTCCCGGATGCTGGCCATGTTGACCGAAATGAAACTGGTTCCTCATCGCCATTTCGGTATGCCGGGAAGCATCCAAAAACATACACTTGTCTATACCGTGGTACTCGGTATTTTTCTTACGGCCTTTTTTGACCTGTCGCGGATAGCCGCCCTGGGTATTGTCTTTTATCTGGTCATGGACATCGCCATTCATTGGGGCGTGATTCGTTATTTGGCGGATGAAATAAAAGCCAAGCGCTGGGTGCCCATTGTGGCCATTGTTTTCGATTTGCTGGCACTGATCGGTTTTGTTTGGGTGAAACTGAACGCTGACCCGTGGGTTATCGGCGTTGCTCTTATCGCGATGTTACTGATCGCAGCGGGCGAGAGGTGGTTCTTGCATTCGAATAGACGGCAACGACTACTACACGAAGACGGTAAGCACCAGCGTCAGCATTGATGTCTGCTGTTCAAATTTAAACATCAGGTGGTTAAGTGGCGGAAAAGCGCATGAGTGAACCTAATGAAATAAGCATCGGTTATCGATTGGCGCAACCCCTATTTATCAGTAAGCATCAGAAGATGGCGGAGCATTAGAGAAGGGTGAGGCCAATGAGCAAACTTGAATTCACAGTACATTGTCCCGTATGTAAGATGACAAAAGTAGATCGATCTCTGCTGTTCAATTATCGAGGCATCGATCACTACTTTTGTTCTTCTCAGTGTCTGGATCGATTTAAAGCGCATCCACATTTGTTTGTTGGTGATCCTAAACATGGCATGTCGCCAAAGCAAAAGGGGCAGACAGCACTTAAAAAATGTCGCATTGGTTTCGCTGAGCCTATTGATGACGAGCTCAAAGTCGTAATGCAGCAATCCTTGTTGTCACTGATGGGAATAGAATCCCTGGTATTTGAAGAGTCCTTGCTCTAAGTCACTTATGATCTCTTGCAAGTATCCTTGGAAGATATTGAAGCAGTCATTGAGCAATCGGTGGGAAAGCTTAAGTCCCGCGTGGCGGATCGGATCAAGCGAGGCTTTATCCATTACAGTGAAGAGTGTGAACTCGACAACCTAGCGCATCCTGTCGGGGACGGTGGCTGCCATTGAGGAAGAGGCAGAAAAAAGACACGGGAATTAAATCCGTTCTATTTGTCTGTCGTACTATGGGTGTGATGCTGTCAAATGGTTGGAGATGAAACCAGCTGGCCCTTGGTACATAGGCTTTTAAGGGTGAGTCTGCAATAGGCCTATATCGCGTGGATTTTCACTTTATTGAGAATATGGTTTCTGAATTCTAAAGTGAAAAACTCAGGGAAAAAGTAGCCGAATATTTCGGTACTGATTGCAATAATGATGGCGACATTGCGGATGCGATAAAGAATCAAGCCAGCCGACCATAAGGGAAATTAATGTTTGATTTTGTTTTACCCGGTGTGGCGCTGGCCGTGGTGGTAGTTTTATTTCTGCTGAGGGTACGCAATGCCACTCTTTGGCGGGCTACGGTAACACCACTGGCGTCAATAATCGTCAGTGGTTTTTTGATTTCCGGGCCGTTACTAAGTCATGTTGTGGCGGCGTAGCCTCCGGTTGCGATGCTGGGGATTCTCCTGGTGGCGTTTGCTATCGGCGCTGTGATCCGTTTCAACATTACTCATGCCGAGCCACTGCTTGCCGATGTCGGGCATTCCCACGTCGTTAAACCGTTACAACACCTGTCAGATCTCGCCCTGGGATTTGCTTATATTGTTTCAGTTACTTTCTATGTTCGCTTGCTGGCGTCTTTTGTGTTGCGTTTTGGCGGTCATCGTGATGCGGTGATCGAAAATGTTCTGACCACGGTCGTGTTGTTGTTTATTGCCATCGTGGGTTGGAAAAATGGAAGAAGCCGCGGTGGCGATCAAGCTGGCCATCATCGCTGCATTGCTGATCGGTCTGTTCGGGTTCGATTGGCAATGGCTCGCCAGTGATCAAACGCTTATCGATCCGAACGAAAATCTTACAGTGATGGAACGTCTCAGACTGTTGGCGGGATTACTGCTGATTGTACAGGGATTCGAAACATCGCGTTACCTGGGAAATGCCTATGATCCCGCCATGCGAGTGCGATCAATGCGGCTGGCGCAACTCATCGCCGGCGTTATTTATCTGCTGTTTGTGATTACGGGGCTACCTTTGTTGATGGAGTTTCATGGTATTGCCGATGAAACGGCGATTATTACCCTGGCGGGTCGTGTTGCCGAAATATTGCCCGCGCTATTGATACTGGCGGCGGTGATGAGTCGATTCAGTGCTGCCGTTGCCGACACAGTGGGGGCCGGTGGATTGTTCACTGAGCTGAGCGGTAGCCGACTTTCATCGCGACTGGGCTATATCGGTCTTGTGGCGGTTGCGATCTTGTTAGTCTGGATCGGTAATGTGTTTGATATTGTGACATTGGCATCGCGTGTTTTTGCGGAGTACTACCTGTTGCAGTGCTTGGTTGCGATTGCAGCTACTTTTAGGACTGCCCGGGTAACCGGAATGCGGCGCACAGCTCTGATAACGTCATTTGCTGTAATGGCCGTTATATTAGCCTTGATTGTGGTATTTGCTATCCCCGTAGGTTGAATTCGCAGATTTGATTCGATTTTGACCAAAGGTCATTTTCCGTGTGTCAAGCACTTGTAAGATTTATGCGGCGTTAATGATCATGTGATTCGGCCGCGTTGCCTCGGGCCGTCAGAATCTGGTATTGATCCTCTGTTAGTGAGGGCAATCTCTGCAGAAATGCCACCATATTCCAAATCCGGTCGTCACTGTGAGTTGGTCCCCAAGCGGGCATGCCCGATGCCTTAATGCCGTGCTTGATAATCCAGAATTGGCGTTGAATAGCTATTTCTTCACTACCTGTGTCGCTGCCATGCTCATGCCCATGGGCATCTGCCGTGGCGGTCAAGTTAGGTGGGGAAGGATACAGGCCGATGGTAAAGTCACTCTCATTTTTACCCGGCTTGAGGTGGCAGCCTGCACACATATCGTTGTAGTCAGCACCTCCAGCCAACAATCGATCGGACGTATTCAAATTACTAGGAATTTGAATATCGCTGGCAGCTCGGGCAATGGATCGTTCGCGCAGGGTTTCCAGCAGCCAGTAACTGAGTTTGTTATGGGGCACGTCGGCACCGATGGGATATAGGCCCGAGTAGATAAATAAGCCAGCGCCCACCAGGCCAATGACCGTAGCGATAAGCAGGCTCCTAATAAATGCGGTGAGCGTTGGCATAGGACATTCCTTAGGTTTATGCGTTAGTGCTGATGTTCAGAGTGTTGTTCATCTGAAGCTTTCTTCTGGCCATCTTCACTAGCATCTTCGTGGCTCATTGAATAGTCACCATCGCTGTGATGCATATCCTTCATGCACTGCTTCATCATGGCTTGCATGACAGGATCGTTCATATCCATCTTGCTGTGATCCATATCCTTCATTGCGGCGCAATTCGGGTTTTCTGCGTCTTTCATGTGCTCCTTAGGATCATGGGCTTGAGCTGAAAAAGTCACGCCAAGGGCAGCGAGAACGAGAACGGGGGATAGAAGTTTACGTTTCATTGAGTGTTTCCTCGGAGGAGTAAAAGTCATGTTGACCAGACAATGTTAATTATTAAAACCAGAACCTGAGGCCCGCGACGATCTGGGTGTCAGAGCGATCATCGCCTGCGGCGCGCCGGTAATCCGCTGTATCGCCATAAGTGCTCGTCCATTCCACTCCAATGTAGGGGGCAAATTGACGGCTGAACTCATAACGCAGACGCACACCCAACGCGAGATCCGACAGGCCGGAGCCTAAACCATTTTCCGGGTCGCCCTTGCCGTACAGATTCAGCTCAGCGCGGGGTTGTAAAATCAGGCGTTGTGTCAGCAATAATTCATATTCAGCTTCAGCGGCTAGTGCGGTCCGACCGTTGTCGCCCACATAGGCGGTAACATCCAGTTCAAACCAATAGGGGGCAAGCCCTTGTAGACCCAGCGCCAACCATTGGCGATCTTTGCCTTCGTTATATTGGTCAAATCGCAGGCCAAGTTGGGTATCAAAATAGGCGTTCAGCGCATGACCCCAGAGCAGATCGGTGGAGCTTTCTTCCAAGGTTCCACTTGCAATATCACCTTCCGCCTTGATGACGAGTCGATCGAAGGTGGTGCCGTACCATGCCTGGAGGTCGTAAACTATGGTTTCACTACCGGTTTTACTGTCTTCCTGGTATTCGAAACGGTCACCTAGTACCGCCCAAAAGCTATGTTCATCGGCCAGCTTCAGTTGTGGCGACCCTGATTGAACGTAGGGGCTAGCGGTCAAACTAAAACCATCCGAGTAGGCGTGAGGGTCGCGTGCGTCAGCGGGTGCGCTACCACCTTGCGCTTTCTTCTCGCCTTGATCCATCTGTGCAAGGACAAAATTCGCGTGCAAACTGGTGGCAAATAGCACCAACACTGCCAACCAGTTCATAGTCTTCATTTTCATTCCCATTCTCATGACACTACCACCTCACGGAACATGCCCGCATCCATATGAAACAGCAGGTGGCAATGCCAGGCCCAGCGGCCCAGGTCATGCGGTGTAGTTAAGTAACTGATTCGTTGGGCGGGCTGTACCGGTATAGTATGACGACGCACCCGCAGTTCCCCCTGATCAGTTTCCAGTTCGCTCCACATGCCGTGCAAATGCATGGGATGGGTCATCATTGTGTCGTTTTGCAGGATGATTCTGACCCGTTCATTATGGCGCAATGATACCGGCGTACTTTTGCCAAATTCGAGCCCGTCAAACGACCAGCTGTAACGTTCCATATTACCGGTTAGGTGGAGTTCGAGTTCCCTCACGGGTTCGCGCTGGTCATCCAAAATGCCGTCAATGGATTTTAAATCTGCCAGAGTTAGTACGCGATGGCCCTGTGGTCGTAGTCCTTTTTCGCTTAGATCTCGAAGGCCTATGCCAGGATCATCCAAAGTAGTACGGGGTGTATTGACGCGCTGATCGACAGATGGGCCATACTCCGTGCGTGCGTGGCGCACGGTAGACGAGGGCTTGGCGAGAGGACTGCGTGTGGCCTGGTTCATACCCGGCATACTTTGGCCGCTGTGCTGGCTGTGATCCATTGCCATGCCACCGTGCATGTTGGAGTGATCCATGCCCCCCATATCCATATTACCCATGCTCATCGCACTGTGATCCATACCTTTTTGGTTCATTTCCTGGTGACTCATGGCGCCCATCATGTCGGTCATGGTCAGCCATTCCACCGGATCAAGTGTTGGTATGGAAGCCGACAAGCCTTGGCGAGTGGCCAGTGTGCCTAAAGCATAACCGCTACGCTCCATACTTTGTGCAAAGATGGTATAAGCATCGTCTTTAGGTTCTACTAGCACATCGTAAGTTTCACCTGGACCAAAACGGAATTCATCGATGCTTACTGGCTCAACATCTTGGCCGTCCGATTGGATGACGGTCATTTTTAAGCCGGGAATGCGCACGTCAAAGAAGCTGTTACTGGCAGCATTGATAAAACGCAGTCTTACTCGGTCTCCTTTGTTAAACAGTCCCGTCCAATTGCTAGCAGGAGCAGTGCCATTCATTAAATACGTGAACGTAGCCGCCGACAGATCGGCTAAATCCGTTGGATTCATACGCATCTGATTCCACATCTGACGCTTTTCCAGTGCGGCTTGCAGACCCATGTTCGAAACATCACGGGTAAAATCAAAAAACGTAGGCTGGCTGAAGTTGTATATATCGCTTTGTACTTTTAGTTTGCTAAAAGCATGCATAGGGTTCTCGTCTGTCCAGTCAGAGAGCTGCACCACGTGATCCTGATCGGTGTGATGTCTTTCACCTGCGCGGGGCTCGATGATCAAAGCGCCGTACATCCCCGTCATTTCCTGAAAACCGGAATGGCTGTGGTACCAGTAGGTGCCGCTCTGGCGCAGCTTAAAACGGTAGGTAAAGGTTTCGCCTGGGGCGATGCCTTTGAAGCTGATACCTGGCACACCGTCCATCTGATAAGGCAGCAGGATGCCGTGCCAGTGAATGGACGTTGAAACTGCCAGGCGATTAGTCACGCGGATTGTGACCTCATCACCTTCGCGTAAGCGCAGGGTTGGGGCCGGGATTGATCCATTGATGGTCGTGGCCATCCGGGTGACACCGGTAAAATTGACCGGTGTCTCTGCGATCACCAGATCAATTTCACGGCCAGTGAGTACAGGTGCTGAGCCGAGAGCAGTCGCGCTTTTTACGGCAGCCTGCAACCAGGACGGTGTGGCGGCCAGTACGCCACCGGCTGCCAGGCCCTGCACAAATCGGCGGCGACTGAGTTGCCATGGCTGCTTGGGTTGGGGAAACCATGAGGTCATTGGTCAATCTCTTGTTGGAAAACTCTTGTCGGAAAAATATCGATTGTTCCATATTTTGATTCCGCATACTAGCCAGCCACATCTGTCACCGGCATGACTCCAGAATGACAATGTTGTAATCTTTGTGTCATCTTTCTGTGGGTAAGCCTAGTTTAGGCTGTTTCCAAAGTCATTCTGCAAATACGGAGCAGGGTAACCATGCGGCTATTGGTGGTCGAAGACGAAATCAAGACGGGTGATTATTTACAGCAGGGCCTGACCGAAGCGGGCTTTATGGTCACGCTGGCACGCAACGGTCTGGACGGGCATCACCTGGCAATGACGGAAACGTTTGACCTGCTGGTGCTGGATGTCATGCTGCCGGATGTGGATGGCTGGCGCATTGTGCAGTCACTCCGTGAGGCGGGGCGTCAAACGCCGGTACTCTTCCTGACGGCTCGCGACAGCGTCGATGATCGGGTCAAGGGGCTTGAGCTGGGAGCGGACGATTACCTGGTCAAACCCTTCGCCTTCGCCGAGTTATTGGCCCGAGTTCGAACCCTGTTGCGTCGCAGTACGGTACCGGTAATCACGGATCAGATGCGCGTCGCCGATCTCATTCTGGATTTGCCGCGACATCGGGCTATGCGTACGGGTCGTAAAATTAACCTAAGCCACAAAGAGTTTTGTCTGCTGGAGCTGCTTGTCCGTCGACAGGGTGAAGTGCTACCGCGTTCGCTGATTGCCTCGCAAGTGTGGGACATGAACTTTGATTCCGATACTAATGTGATCGATGTGGCCATCCGTCGCCTGCGCTCCAAGATAGATGACGATTTTGAGCCTAAATTGATTCACACGGTAAGGGGGATGGGCTACAAGCTGGAAGTGGATGACGAGCATGATGTGGAGTAGTCGTCTTGGCAAGCATCCACTATCGCTAACCGCCCGGGTGATGGCCTTTGTTGCCCTTGCCATTGGGCTAAGTCTTCTGGTGATTGGTTATCTGGTGGACAACGCGGTCAAGCGCCATTTCGCCGAACAGGACGCTGACGAGTTGGAGGTCATGACAAGGGCTGTGGATCGAGCCTTACGCAAAACGGGTGACGGCTCTTCACACTTGGGTGAGGCGTTGTCGCACGCGATATCGGGTCATCACGGTGTCTATTTTCAGGTCTGGGATAAGGAAAAGCGCCTGATTTACGGCCCCTCAGCGAACGATTTTGCAAAACCTATTAATACCTTTGCCCCGGTGTCCAGTATTCAGGTTGGCAACGTATATCACTGGCAGGGAGATGGGAAAACCTACCGGGGAACCATCACGCAAACCCAGGTGGGTGGCCAAGAATACTACATCGTTACCGCCATTGACATGGATGCTCATATCCAATTTCTGGAGAATTTTCGTCGTAGCTTATGGCTTATCATGTTACTCGCAGGCATGGTGACGCTATTGGCGGCCTGGTATGGTGTGCATCAGGGGCATGCGCCACTGCGCGGGTTGAGCGAAGCCATGCGTGAAATACAGGCTGATCGCCTGCATGTTCGACTTGATTCCGAGGCGGTGCCTGGGGAACTTCAAAATCTCGTTTCTTCATTCAATTTTATGCTTGGCCGATTGGAAGACAGTTTTGCCCGCTTGTCCCATTTCTCCGCCGACATCGCCCACGAATTGCGCACGCCTCTTACCAATATCATCACCCAGACTCAGGTCGTTCTGGGAAAGTCACGAGGCCTGGTTGAATACCGCGAACTGCACTATTCAAACCTGGAAGAATTGGAACGCTTGGCAAAAATGGTCAACGACATGCTCTGGCTGGCTCAAAGCGAGCATGGACTGCTTAAGCCGGTATGGGAGTCACTGGGTATGGCTCAGGAAGTCCGTAAGCTATTTGATTTTTTTGAGGCGCTGGCAGAGGAAAAGCACATACAGTTAATGCTGGAAGGACAGGCGCCGAAAATTAAGGGTGATCGTGCCATGCTGCGGCGCGCCATGTCCAATCTGTTATCCAATGCGATACGCCACTCACCCGAGGGAGAAAGCGTGAAGGTTCGTCTGGATGTGTCGGACGAAGGGCAGGTTTTACTCAGCGTACAGAATACGGGGCCGGAAATTCCCGCAGAACATTTGCCCAGAATTTTCGACCGTTTCTACCGGGTTGATCCTTCACGTCAGCGCCAGAGTGAAGGGGCTGGATTGGGCTTGGCGATTGTTAAGTCCATCGTGGAAGCACACTACGGCAGTATCGACGTGTCTTCAGATTACGGTATGACCTCCTTTTCGATCTGCTTTCCACAAGCGGCTATTAATTGGGACTGCGAAGAAGGGGCTTTGCCATGAGTCTATTTTCCATCGGAAAATTAGCGCAAGCTGCACAAGTCAGCGTCGAAACCATCCGCTACTACGAACGCCGTGGCCTCATCACTCAGCCTCCAAAACCGGCTCAAGGATACCGCACTTATACCAAGGCCACCCTGGCACGGATTTTATTCATCAAACGTGCCCAGGAACTGGGCTTTACTCTGGAGGAGATCGAAAACCTCTTGGTACTGGGCGAATCCCATTGCTCGGAAGTCCAGGAGTTGGCGGAAAGTAAACTGGTCAGCGTGCGGTCAAAAATCAACGATTTGTGCCGCCTGGAGCGTGTTTTAGAGGGTTTAGTCACCCAGTGCCGCTCCAATCCCGACAACACAGCCTGTCCGATTGTGGAGTCGTTACAACCTGACAAAGACCTCTCCTGAGTCGGACTTGACTCCGTACCGAAGTACGGCGTTTACACTGGCTTCATTGAATGCATTCCATGGAGTCCGCCATGCCCGCAAACGACGAGTTCGCCAAAAATAATCTACCCCTGATCGGCGGGGTGCTGGCTGCTGTTGGCGCCAGCCTTTGCTGCATCGGCCCGTTCGTTTTACTCACACTGGGGATCAGCGGGGCCTGGATCGGGAACCTGACTCTGCTGGAGCCCTATCGTCCCGTCTTTATCGCCATCGTGATGATGCTATTGGGTTGGGCGGGCTGGCAGATCCACCGGCCAGTTGAGGGCTGCGAGCCGGGCACCGCCTGCGCCGTACCGCAAACGCGAAAACGCCGACGGGTTATTTTCTGGATCATGGCCATCATCGCGTTGGTTCTTGTCACCAGCAGCTACTGGATTCCCCTGATGGTTTAAAAATGCGTTGCCCAAGACTGGAGTGAATCATGCACAAAATCACAATAGCCCTTGTATTCACCATCACCAGCCTGTCTGCCTGGGCTAAACCTCAGATTGTAACTCTGAACCTGCCAACCATGAACTGCGCCATGTGTCCGATCACGGTCAAGAAGGCCCTTAGCAAAGTAAAAGGCGTCACCAAGGCCGAGGTCAGTTTTGAACACAAGCAGGCGGTGGTCACTTTTGAGGATACTCAGACCAGCGCAGGGAAACTCATTGAAGCGACCACCAATGCCGGTTATCCCTCAACCCTTGTGGAAACAGAAACGCCATGATAAAACGACAGGAAAGGCGTTTTGCACAGCTCAGCTGCCCGAAGGGTGGCGTACAGGGAAGTACGTCATGACCTCAAATGTGATTTTAGATTCAGAATTGACCTGTCCGAAATGTGGCCATAAGAAGCTCGAAACCATGCCGACGGATGCCTGCCAGTGGTTCTATGAGTGCGAAGGTTGTCACGCTGTACTTAAACCCAAACCCGGTGATTGTTGTGTGTATTGTTCTTACGGTTCGGTACCATGCCCGCCTGTTCAACAAGAGGGGCGTTGCTGTTCTTAGAGAACTCATATTGACATTGTACGGTTCAGGCCGGATTGTTCGCGGTAAAGTGCTTGAGTTTTTCTTTCATTGCTCACTCGTTTCGCCGTCGAAAGACTCCAGGATTGGACAACCCTTGTCACTGGAACCACACAGATTGGTGAGCAGTCGCAGTTCGTCCCGCAAAGTGGTCAATTCCTCCAGATGATGTTGAATGTCTTCCAGCTTGTGATGCGCCAGTTCCCGGACTTTGGGCTTGGCTTTTTGCGGGTTTTCCCGAAACTGAAGTAGCTGTTTGATTTCATTCAGGCTAAATCCCATCTTTTGCGCCCGCTTGATAAAGCGCAGTCGTGAGAGATCTTTATCGAAATACAGTCGGACTCCAGCATCATTGCGATGTACTTCGGGCACCAGTTTGATTTTTTCGTAATAACGCAGGGTATCAGCACTGATTTCCAATGTTGCGACCACTTCACCAATTCGCATCATGATTTAAAACCAGAAACAGCCATGAGCCACTTTTTCATAGTAAATAACTTTCATTGAGCAGGTAAGCCCCAATGGCCATTAGCGTGATGCCTCCTGCAATCTCAAAACCACGACGCCAACACTCGATGGTTTTCAGGTTTTCCAACCAGCCGATGCTGATAGCACCCACGGCAAGCGGGATCACCCGACCGAGAGCGAACGCCAACATCAACAAACCACCATAAAAACCCGATCCGATCGAGGCACTAACACCGAGTCCGATCCATAACCCCGGCGAACAGACCGGACAGATCCCGACCGTAAACGGCATACCCAATAAGAAGGCTCCCCAGAGCGTCGCCGCGCGTTTTCCCCGCAATGGCAACCAGGGTAACGGAATTTTCAACCAGCCCGTCCAGAGCAAACCCAGCGCTGCACCGATACCTAACACCACATGGGTGAGTATGAGCCCGGCGGCAAAGGCCAGGCCATAACTGACCGCCTCACGGAAAGCGCGTGCGCGAGTGACGTAGGCCAGTACAACAGGAATGGAGGCGAAAGCCACCGGCATAAAGCTGAACAGAAAACCAGCCAATAAAGCCGCACCCAGACCGGCAACTCCGCCCATTTGCATCCAGGCTGTGGTATCCATCAGTGCGCTTTACCTTGAGGTGCTGAAGGCTCCTCCAATCGCTTCAGAATCTCCTGACTTGATCTCTTGATAGCGCACCCGGTCGTCGTTCAATTCAGCGATCACCGCTTTTGCCAGCGCTTTTATTTTCTGACAACGACCGCATCCGGAAGCCGTCAATACTTCCACTAAGACTGACTGGCTTTCAGTTTCTGCGCTCATGACAGGCTTTGCAACCACAAAGTGAGCGGCAGCAAGGCGTAAGCCGCAAAAAGGGAAAGCAGAAGTATCACTGTACTCGCCCACAATACTGCCTTTTGCCATCGCAAGCGGTTTTTGTCCGCTAGAGCGCAGACTTTGATCCGATGCAATCGCCAGTAGCTATAAACTAATGCGGCAGCGGTTAAGGAAAATGTGACGACTTTGTACTGCGACAATGTCGTTAACCAAGGCATCACGGCCACCATCGAAGCCACAGCGCTTCCGAGCCCAAGCGCGACCAATACAATTGGTAGCGCGCAACAGGTGGTACCGATAAGCGCGAGCCCCAGGCCGCTGAAAAGAGAGGTATCGGTTTTCGCCTGTTCAGTGTTCATCGAAATCTAATCATTGCGATCATTCTTTTTGAGGCTTTACGGGTTGCACCTGGAATTGGCGCAAGGTAAACCCGGCGTCATTGATCAAGGTTTTAAGCGATGCTTGATTCATGGGTTCCAGCGTGTCCGCCTCAAAGATCACCAATCCATCATTCAATTTGATAATCACACTGGATTTATCTACGCCATCAAGCGCTTTGATTTTCTTTTCGATCCCGTAGGCACAATAAGGACAGGCCATGCCATCAACATGCAGCTCATAGCGCCTGTCAGCCGCCTGCGCCATAAATGAAAGCATCATTAATGCTGCAATAAGTAAACACTGTCTCATGGTTAAACTCCTAAAACGGTTGTCTCTTTACAGGTGCCATTCCAGCTCAATTTTGGCACGGTAGTCGTCTTGCTCCTGATCGGCGGACAAATCATCGATGACGGGCAGTTGTAAGCCTGCCTTGAACGCAAAATTCTGATGTGTCCACATCAAACCGGGCGACAGAAACCATTGGTTCCCGCCCAGGTGCCTTTCCACACTTCCCGCGCCATTGTCGAAAACTGCATTTTGCGGCTGGCGGGGCGCCACACCATCTTGGGCGCACCTTGAAATTGGACGAGCGCTTTCAAACGGTGTTTGCTGCCACTCGTGAGGTCTTCACCCCGAGTTTAATCAGCGTGCTCGTGGTAATTCTGGTGAATCTGCCCATTCTGGCGCTGACCGGCGTGGAAGGAAAAATGTTTACCCCCATGGCGATGGCGGTAATCATGGCACTGTTGTCCGCATTGGTGTTGTCGCTGACCTTCGTTCCTGCGGCTGTGGCACTTGTCATGCGCGGACACATTGAGGAGAAGGAAAATTTTATAGTTCGTTCTTCCAAGTGGCTTTACGCACCAGTATTGGCGTGGGTCCTGAAGTTTCGCGTTTGGGTGCTGTCAATGACCCTGATATTCGTGATTATCGTAGGAACACTCGCAACTAAAATGGGGACTGAATTTATCCCGAACCTGGATGAGGGTGATATCGCCGTCCAGGCGTTGCGAATACCCGGCACCAGCCTCAGCCAATCCCTGGATATGCAATTTCGCCTGGAAAAAGCCGTGCTGGAAATGCCTGAAGTCAAAACCTACTTCTCGCGTGTCGGAACCGCTGAAGTCGCCAGCGATCCCATGGGGCCCAATATCTCTGATGGCTATGTCATGCTGAAAGACAAAAGTGAATGGCCTGATCCCGATAAAACCAAAGCCCACCTGCTGGAAGAAATGGGTGAAAAACTTTCGTTGTTGCCCGGCAATGCCTATGAGATCAGCCAACCGATCCAGCTTCGATTTAATGAATTGATTTCAGGTGTCAGATCGGATTTAGGGATCAAGGTATTCGGCGATGATTTGCAGCAACTGTTGAAGTCGGGAAGCGAAATCGCCGCTGTACTGAACGGTATAGAGGGCGCTGAAGGCGTAAAGGTGGAACAGGTGTCGGGCTTACCCATTTTGTCAGTCGAAGCGGATCGCTCCGCCCTGTATCGCTATGGCTTGAACGTTGCCGATGTGCAGGACGTCGTCGCTGCCGCCACAGGCGGTGAAGAGGCTGGGCTGATCTTTGAAGGTGACCAACGTTTCTCGATCGTCGTGCGCTTGGCAGAACGATTAAGGGCCGACGTGAGCGCCCTGGAGCGTTTGCCCGTACCCTTACCGGGCGGTGGCTATGTGCCGTTGCGTGAGGTCGCCAGACTGACGCTGGCACCCGGTCCCAATCAAATTTCCCGAGAAAACGGTAAACGCCGATTGGTGGTCAGCGCCAATGTTCGCGGTCGTGATTTGGGAGGGTTTGTGGCTGAAGTACAGGGCAAAGTAGCACAGCAGGTCAAGTTACCGCCCGGCTATTGGCTAGCATACGGCGGTACCTTTGAACAACTGCAATCGGCGTCACAACGGTTAAGTTTGCTGGTGCCTGTGACACTGGTGATGATCTTTGCCCTGTTGATGATGACTTTTGGCTCAGCTAAAGATGCCGCACTGGTATTCAGTGGCGTGCCGCTGGCGCTGACCGGCGGCGTCATCGCCTTGTGGCTGCGTGACATACCGCTGTCAATTACTGCCGGTGTCGGTTTTATCACCCTGTGCGGGGTATCGGTGCTGACGGGGGTTATGATGGTATCCGCATTTCGGGACGCGCTTAATCGTGGCGAAGTCATCGAGTCTGCGATTCAGAGTGGAGCTATGCTGAGGCTGCGGCCGATATTGATGGTCGCTTTGGTGGCCGCGCTCGGCTTTTTGCCCATGGCGCTCAACACCAGTACTGGGGCCGAAGTACAAAGGCCCTTAGCCACAGTAGTTATTGGCGGAATCCTTTCTTCTACTTTACTCACATTGTTGGTGTTGCCTGGTTTGTATCGTCTTGCATGGCGAAAACCGAAAGCATTGAATGGAAATGGCGAATCCATTGCACAATAACTGACTAAAGCTCGCGGCATGTGATTCATGCCGCGTGTCGTCTAACGTAACAGCAACACTTTATAGGAATATTCACATGAAACTAATCACGGCCTTCATTCATCATGTACGAACTGCCGACGTAATCGATGCACTACACGATGCAGGCTACAAGAACATGGCAATGCTTGATATCAAAGGCACCTTGAAGCCGTTAGGGGAACAGGAGCTGGCCTATTCGTCCGAAGCTGGCGTGGTGATTTCAGAAGTTCAATTATCACTAGCCTGCGAAGACGAACAGGTTGATGCGGTGACAACTATCATCCGTAAAACTGGAAAAATTGGTGCTAACATTTCCGGATGGGTGTATGTCAGCCCCATTGAGCAGGCGCTACCTATAGACGGTCGTTAACACTCCCGGTGTTGTGCGCGCTGGCTGCGTCCTCACCAGCGCCACAACACCGGAAACGCCTAGCGGAGGGGCTATGCATAATCACGGTCACACCAGCAGTTCACAACGTATTGGCTGGGCGTTTTTTCTCAACCTGGGTTTTACGCTTATTGAAATTGTCGGCGGCCTATTGACCAACAGCACCGCCATTATGGCGGATGCCGTTCACGACCTGGGCGACTGTATTTCCATCGGCCTCGCTTGGTTACTCAGCAAGGTCAGTGAGAAAGACTCTAATACTGATTTTACTTACGGATATCGCCGCCTGTCGTTATTAGGGGTCCTGTGGAAGAACCGACAAATTTGACAAGTTTGCATAAACGACCAATTTATCATCAATTCTGAGGCCCATCGTCACGCCAAAAATGCTGTTTCACATGATCCTCCAATATCCTTGCCATCGCGTCTACATCAATTTTCCCGCTGCTTTTCTTGAAGTTATACCGACCTGTAAATAACGTATGTGTCCAGGCAATCGGTGAAATCCGGATAAATTCATCGATGACCGCTTGAGGCGCACCGTTGGCCAGCATCCTTTGGTACACGGCATTCAAGATCATGCTGTTGTAGGCCACGATACAGTTGGCGATTAACCTGGCAGCATGGGCACTGACCCGGTTTTCGACGATTCTTTTGCCTTGAAAGATGCCGTTATAAGTCTTCCGGATATTGCTCTGAAGCTGATGGTAGGCCTCTGTGCGATTACGGGCGCTTCGGATTGCTTTCCTGAGCTCCATATCGTCAATCAGATTGAGAACATGGATACTCTTGAAGATGGTATTATATTCAAACAGCGCGGCTTTGAGCCTGGCATAACGGGCATGTGAGTTGAGCTTACGGATGATATTGCTCTGGGTGTTCTCCTGCATGATGAGTGAAAGTAATACCCGCATGACACCTCGACGTTGTGAGCGGATACGATCAACATTGATCACGCCCTTGGGTTTGAGGATTCCGGTGTCATAGTCTAACGGTTCAGCGGTATAGATATCGTCAGCAGCGTCTCGCACATTTTTGATGCTGGGGACATAATCCACGTCGATGGAATCCAGCGTGACAAAATTCAGCTTGTTCAATGAATGGTTATCACCGGTCACCATGTGGATATCAATATCGGTTTTGTTGTTGTAGATCATATCGTACAGCGAATGTCCTTCGTACTCGTTCAGGCCGATATTTTTCGCATTAACTGCCACATAGTTGGCGAGCAGCGTGTAGAGTGAGATACCACGGCCTTTGCCAAGGTGCTTCCTGGAGTAACGGGATTGAATTGTACTGTCTGTGGTCGCAAATTTTTGTCCATCCGCATCCGCTAGTACTTTCTCATCCATCAAATTCCACTGATTAAATATGGGAAGCGAATGAATGTGGTTACTGACAATTTCATTGGCGGCGCATAGCGTATCCACCCGCACGAAATCCTCCCGCATTGCACGTAACTGGCTGATTTCCAGGTCAGACATATCAGCCATTTTCAATGTACCGAACCCAAACGCCTCTGATAACAAGCAGGCGTTGATCGCCAGAGGCAGCGGTTTTTTCCGCTTGGTGTAGCGATCTTTCATGTGGGTAAATGCGCTCCACATTCCAATCCGATCGCCGATGAACATGACAATACTGGCAATGTCCACCTTGGGCAGGTTTTTAAAGAACGCATCATCCAGCTTTTCAACACTGTCATAGAGCAAACTCCAGTGTTGTTGTCCGGTCTTGGTTTCTCGAACACTGAATCCATGATTATTATTCTCACGGATATTGTGAGTCGTTCGCTCCCAGGCGTTGTTCAGCTCCTGAAGCGCCTCCTCAAGTCGCTGATCACAGTAGATGGGTATCTTGGGATAACCAAACTCCGCCGCGATCTTCTCAACATCGTCTACCAGTGCGTCGTCCACCAGATCGGTATCGATATCACAGTAAGAGACACTGTCATTGCAATAGAGACGGCCACGGTCAATCTCATGATAAATTTTCTGGTAAACAAAGAACTCGAACAGGTACGGATCGATGTGCGTGTCATTCGGTTCCCGCTTCAAATATTGATTCATGTTTTTGGGGATGGTAAACCCCAGGTCATCACAAATTTTTAAATCCGATGGACTTTTCCCGCTGGCATAATGCGCTTTCAGTAGATTGATCAATTCGCCGATGTAGCTGTTTTCCTTGTAGTACTCCAGCTTGACTGTTGTAAATATCGGGCGAAGATACAGTGCAAATATGCGAGAAGATTTTCCATAGTACTCCCACAAGGCGGCTTTCTTATCGAAAGATTTGCCTTCCAGAAACTCTGCCATGGCTGAAAACTGCTCTTTGGGCAACATGCTGTAGGCTGCTTCATTCAGTTCATCCTGACTCATGTTGGGGTTTCGATTTGGGAACCACTTCAAAAACTTGGCCAGCTTGGGAAAGTCGGTCACCACCTTGGAGCTGTGCTCCATATGAGCCATTGAGGCGTAGGTCTTGCCGGCGTCCATAATGGCGCGGGTGTGATAGCAAAAACTAACGATCAGATTATCCATAATCTGTTGGTAGCGGTGGTAAACAAAGCACAAAGCACAAAGCATAGAGCCATTTTTGCGGTTTGCTCAGCCGACGTAAGCGGGATGCGGCATACTGTTCGGCAACATCGGCATAGTAGCGAACGGCATTCTTTGACAACCCCAGAGACGGAATAAAACCGTTCGCAAACTCGTACAACTCCTCAATCCGCAGGGCTTTGTCCACTTCCGATTTGACCGCCGTATACTGAAAGTCTTTTTGATCCGCGCGAATGATGTTGAGCGCCGTGATACCATCATCTCGCCGCACCAGCGTCATAAGCTGGCCACTGATTGATGACGGTATGGAAGAGATGGCGTTATTTAACCGCTGTTCCTCGGCGGCAAAGGCGCGGCTGAACATGTCCTGGAACGTTCGATAGGACGGAATGATTAAATTCTGGTGATCGAAAAACGCGAGCAACTGCCGGAAAGCACTGTGCCCTTTGGGGTAATAGCGTAATAACAGACCGATGTGGGATTCTATTTCAGCTCTAAATTGAGGCGACCAGCTTCGGTAGTCGAAAAGTGACAGTATCGCCTGGCGTTGCTTACGCGAATATTCACGAGAGAGGTTTCCGGTGAACTGTGCCGCATCTGCACCGTTGTAATAGGTTGCAACGATATATTCAACATCGGCACTGACCTCATCGAGCGAATAGTTAAAAAACTGCTGCTTGGCCTTGAAATAACCCAATTGCAGGATGAAGTGGATACGGGTCTGGGTATTGCGAAACTGCTCAAGCGCGGCGCGTTCTGTCGGACTTAATGAAAAATACAGGCTTTGTTCATGGGTATTGAATTCTGGGCGAGCATATAACTCTTCGACTTCCGTGCTGGATAACAGCTGAATACGTTCGATATTTTCCATAGCGAGTGCCGATTCAATGCGGCCCGATCGTCAGCCACATTTAAATCACCTCGCGCCCATCCAGGTGATTCACTGGCACCATCCGCTTGTGCAGGACACCAAACACCACCAACTGCTGCGCATGAACCACGTAATAAATGACATGACTGATGTGGGGGAAGCTCAACACGTCCTCCCCTACATCCGGCCTGGGCTTTCCCAGGGACGGGGTTTCAGCCAGCAGGTGAAGGGTTTGTCGGAGTTCGAACAGGTATTTCTTCGACTGCGCTTCTCCCCATCGGTCTAGGGTAAAACGACGAATGTCGATAAGATCGGATTGAGCATCCGGGGTTAAGCGGTAATTTGACATGGCGTATTGGCGGGACTAATGATCCTTGGGAACATCGACAATGCCATCGGCGATCCCCTGTGCCAGCATTTCCATGAGTTTGGCAAAACGATAAAAGCCATCGTATTGCTGACAGATGTAATCCATTTGGATGTGAGAGGTGCTATCCATCACCCGTTTGAACACATCCATGTAGTCGTAGCAGGTTTGCAATAATTGCTCATCCCCGGCTTCGGTAAGAGGAAACCGGAGGGCGTGGTCATGGATGATCTTTACCATCTGAAGTTGTTCTGCATTCAGCTCGACAGCAGACATTTTTCTTCCCCCAGAAATTTTATCGTCTAGTCGTGGTGACCTGATTCCAAATCATTAAAAAATGCTTCACCATCAACGGTGTTACCTGCTTTGATATCAGCTTTGGTCTGAGTGGCCCTCGACTGCAACAATCTCAGCTTGAGCGCTTTAATGCTCTCGTACTCATCCATTGAGATAACCACAGCAACCGGTTTTCCGTTTTTATTGATCTGGATTGGCGCACGTTGCGCTTTTAGCAGCAGGTCACCAAACTGGGTTTTGGCTTCATTGGCAGAAAGTGTGTCCATGGTCTGGTACCTCACCAAATATCGTTCGATTCGTCCATAATATTCGAAACGAGCGATCTACGTCAATGCCTTGCCTCGCCTGTCTACACGGACATAGCCTCGAGCAGTTTCCCTGGAACTGGCCAGAAACTGCGCCATGAGCCCGACCTCAGTGAAAAATCGCCGAACAAGGTGGAATGGGATATCCAGGGTAGACGTGTGACTTCCAATGATCAGAAAACCAATGTTACCGCTTCGGATTCTGACTAGGTGGTCAGATTTTGCAGTATGCCGCACTGCTCCACCGTGCGGTCGCTTGAGCAACTGCGGCGCAACGCTTTGAGTTGCCTACGCAATTGCGTCAGCTCGGCAATGCGGTCTTCCACTTGTTGAATATGGGCGTCCATCATCCGATTCACCTTATCACATTGCGCGCCAGGCGAGCGTTTGAGCGCCAATAGTTGACGGATTTCCTTCAAGCTGAGATCCAGACTGCGGCAGTGTTTAATGAACAGCAACAGGTCGACGGCCGCTTTGTCATACAAGCGAAAATTTCCCTCGGTGCGTTGGGTTGAGGGCAGCAGATTTTCTTTTTCATAATAACGGATCGTCTGTATTGAGCAGCCGGTAACGCTCGCCAATTCTCCTATTTTCATAACCACCAATTTCACTCTTGATTCTATAGTGACTATAGAATTTAAACTGCATAACCAGGAAAAAACAAGAGCGTTTTAATATGACTGAGCAATGCTGTGCTAGCTGTAACAGCGATGCACGAGACAACACACCACAGATTTCCGATGGCACAAGCGTCGTCCAAGGCGGCTATGTTAGCGAGTATCATGTCTCCAGGATGGACTGCCCTTCGGAGGAAGGCGTGATCCGCATGGCATTGGATAGTGTGGAACCCAAAGTAACGCTGGAATTTGATACCCCCAATCGCATAGTGCGTATCTTTCATGGGGATAATGCCGATGTGATTGAGGAACGGATGCACTCTGTTGGTTTGGGCGCTACGCTTGAAATCACATCACCCGTAGACAGTGATGCCATCGCCCAAGCACATGAAGATGCACAACAGGAGGCACAAAAAGAATCGGGTATTCTGAAATGGCTACTCGCCATCAACGGCATCATGTTTGTCATTGAAATCACCATCGGCTGGTGGGCGCAATCCACTGGCTTGATCGCCGATTCCCTGGACATGTTCGCTGATGCCGCCGTTTATGGCGTGGCGCTCTATGCCGTTGGGCGCAGCACTCGGTTGAAACTGCGCTCGGCACATTTTTCTGGCTGGTTGCAACTGATGTTGGCGTTTGGCGCTTTGAGTGAAGTTGTGCGGCGGTTTATGTTTGGCAGCGAGCCAGCGTCCGTCCTGATGATGAGTATGGGCCTGGCTGCTTTGGCGGCCAATGTGTTGTGCCTTGTGCTGATCGCCAAAAGCAGGAATCGTGGAGCGCATATGAAAGCCAGCTGGATATTCTCCGCCAACGACGTGATTGCCAATCTGGGGGTTATCCTGGCTGGTGGCCTGGTCGCCTGGACCGGTTCCCGCTATCCGGATCTGGTGATTGGTCTCATTATTGGCGTCGTTGTCCTAAACGGTGCACGACGTATTTTGCAGCTGAAATCCTGACCGGAAACGGTTTTGGTGAACTTTTCTATAATATGATAGTCTATGGCAGCTAGTGTTTTGAACCTGACAACATAAGGGCTCCACATTTCACATGAACATCCGCCATCATTTAACTTGTCTACTGGCTCTACTGATTGCCCTGCAATCCGTGGCTGCCATGGCGGACGTTCACCAGCTTCATCAATTCGGGACGGAGCACTTGGAATTCGACCATTCGCACCAATCCAGTGCCACTGATACTCAAAACGACAATCTGCTCGCCAAGCAGACACCCGATCAGCCCGGACAGTCTGTATATGACTGCCACCATTGCTGCCATTGTCATGGCCACGGCTCTGTCGTTCTGACCGGAGCCGCTTCACACTTGGCCAATTTATTCTCAGAAAACGGACAAGCCGACTATCAGGCCAACCTCACCTCTGGTATTCCCCCCTCTCTGTTTCGCCCTCCAATCGCCTGATCGCGCCTCAAAAGCACGTCATCAGTCGCTGTAGACTTGGGTTACAGCGAACAATTGGTATTTATTTTAGGGTGAAACATCATGAAACAGATCGCTATTGGGCTCGCGCTGAGCCTCGCGCTTGTCAATTCCGCTCAGGCCGGAAGCAGCTTGCCTGAAATTGAAGTCGTCAATATCGACAACCAACGCTGGCATTTACGCCAGGTGACCGTGAACCATACCGCCGCGGAGCTGACCGTCTTCGGACGGATGGATGCTCACCTGCGCTACGGCCTTCCCCGAGGCCATGTAGACATCGCAGCCTGGTCTGCTGATAACGGATTGA